>ERZ1292623.1661-Hain-H51-01um-R1-1661-length-20985-cov-35_pt1 | contig 20985 bp, 23 predicted proteins | sample MGYA00564398_ERZ1292623 | MGnify/ENA primary metagenome ERZ1292623 (study PRJEB36523, sample SAMEA6512633) | groundwater metagenome | collected 2019-01-07 | study: AquaDiva: Metagenomics assemblies of 32 groundwater samples | reverse complement strand
TGAAACAGCGAGGCCGTCCGCACCACAAGCAGAAAAATGAACCACAAGCGTTTTGCGGACTGCTTTCCTGCGCCTCATGCGGAATGATGATAACTGGCGAATACAAGGTTAAAACGCAAAAGAATGGCAATGTTCACGAATATGTCTATTACCACTGCACCAAGAAATCAAAACTGAAGTGTCCCGAACCTTGTATTCGTCAAGAGGAACTGGATCGCCAGTTATCATCTCTACTTCAAAAATTTTCTTTGAGACCGGATTGGGCGGAAGGAATGCAAGAAATGTTGGAAAAAGAAAAATCAGAATCCGCCCAATCCGCAACCGCTTTTGTTCAAGAAAGCCAAGAGAGAATCCGCGCCATACAAGCCAAGCTCCAGCGACTTCTTGATGGTTACTTGGAACAAGATATTGAACGCGAAATCTACCGCGTTGAAAAAGCAAAACTGTTATCCGAAAAGAAGTCGCTGGAAGAACAAATGGCGCGGATTGAACAAAAGCGGACTGGCTGGCTCGAACCTATGGCGGAATGGATAAAAGAGGCAGAGAATCTGCCTAAAATCGCACGGGAGAGTAACCTTTTTGCGAAAAAGGTTACTGCCAAAGAAATCTTTGGCTCGAACCTCGTCTTGGCGGGCAGAGAGGCGCGCGTCAGCGCGCCGAAAAGCATTGCATTCCCCCCACAAAATCAGTGGACGGCGCTTTGCGCCGCCAACGAAAAAGTCGGTCAATTTTCTGAAAGTCATATTGTGGTGGGTGTGGAAGGAATCGAACCTTCGACCTCTGTCTTATCAGGACAGCGTTCTACCACTGAACTACACACCCAAAATGACTTCTACAGTATACGGATTTCTTTTTTGATAGCAACACGGCAAAAGTTGCAATAAACAAGGAAACTCCTTTATAGTATACAAAAGATTTGCGCCCATAGCTCAGTGGTAGAGCGCTTGCATGACACGCAAGAGGCCCGAAGTCCGATCCTTCGTGGGCGCACCGTGTTAAACCCCGAGATTATTTACGAAGATAAAAATTTTCTTGCCGTCCTGAAACCCGCCGGGATGCTTACGCATCCGCACAGGGGTCTTCGGGGCGAAAGCGCGCACGAGCCGACGCTTACGGCATGGCTTCTCGGGCGGTATCCGGAGATAAAAAATGTCGGAGATGATTCGGGTGAACGCCCGGGCATTGTCCATCGGCTCGACAAAGAAACCTCGGGGGTGCTTCTTGTGGCTCGTAGTAATGAGAGCTTTTCTTATCTGAAGTCACTTTTTAAAAATCGTGAGATACAAAAAACATATCTCGCGCTTGTGCGCGGCAGGGTAGAGCCGCAAAAGGGGAGGATTGAAAAACCGATCGGATTAAAAAACGGCTCAATAAAACGAAGTGTCCGCGGGCCAAAGATGAAAATGGTCAAAGATGCCGTTACCGAATATCGTGTCGTACGGTACGTCAAGCGGGAGAGAGAAGCCGAAGCAATTCCGGAGCCACTTACCCTTCTTGAGGTTATGCCCTTAACGGGTAGAACGCATCAGATCCGTGTTCATCTCGCGAGTATCGGACATCCTATACTTTATGATCCGCTTTATGGATCGAAGGTACGAGGGAATACGGTCGGACGGCTGATGTTGCACGCGTCTTCTTTGGAGTTTACTACGATGGAGGGAAAGCGAATAAAGATAGAAGCCGATCCGCCCGCCGACTTCCAGGCGGTGATAAGCACGTTCAAGTCTTAGCTTGAGAACTTATCCACAGTGGGTTTTATAGGCAAAAGAGGCAGTATGCTATAATGAATTTAATTCTAAAGGTCGGATTTAATAAAAAAATCTAATGAAACAAACAAAAGGTTTTACGTTGATTGAGCTTTTGGTCGTTATCGGTATCATAGCGGTCTTGTCGGTTGTCGTGATTTTGACATTAAACCCGGCCGAGCTTTTAAGACAGGCGCGTGATTCTACGCGGCTTTCCGATCTCTCGACGGTTCAGACGGCAATCGCGCTCTACTCTTCGCAGGCGAATACAATTGGTTTTGGCGACGGTGTTAATTGCTACATACATACTGTAAGCGGAAATAGTAATGGAATGAGTTCAGGATGTTTTTCTGGAGGAACTGGAGCGCAAGTACGATTTACGTCTGGACCATTACCTGGTGTTGCTAGTGGAGTAACTGTTGCTAAAAATACAGTCACTGTCGATGGTCTTGGATGGCTTCCCATTGATATGAAAACCGCGAATCTGAGTTCTGGGCTTCCTGTTAGCGCATGGCCGGTTGATCCTATAAACGTGACTTCTACGGATCTTTTCTATGCATATCGTCCAAGTTCAACATTAGTTGCCGCTTGTACCGGATCTGCCGGTAATGCTTGCAATAGCTACGAAATAAATGCGGTAATGGAAAGTGGTAAATATTCGAATTTAGGTGCGAACGACGTTGAGTCAAAAGACGGCGGTACGAATATAAACCTCTACGAAGTAGGAACGAATCTCGCATTGTAAATGTTGTGGACCGATAAGGTAAGTTTTTTGGTTTTAGTGTTTGTATTAGGAGCGCAGGTTATCCTGCGCTCCTTTTGGTTTGATCATTTTTTTACTTCCGATTCCGAAGCGCGGCGGAAGACATTTGATAGAATATTGAAATTCATGATGCGTGGTAGTGTTCTCGCCATTGCCGGGATTATCGGTTACACATCGTATCTTCAGTACAAGGTATGGGCCGAGAGCCCGTTTTTCGGAAAATATCTTCTCCCCCCCTATCAGAGTGGTTTCTATTTCATCGGCTATGTCGGGGCGCTATTTTGGGCGCAATGGATTTTTGCGCTTGCCGCGGCGATTTTCATTCCGCTTCTTGCTTATTACCTGAATCGTCGCGCGGGGGAGCGTTTCTTTGAACCGGAGGAACTTCCACTTTTCGCGCTGGGCATATTTTTAACGGGCTATCCCGGGTTCTTGGTGTATCTTGTTGTTCTGATGGTCACGGGCGTGCTCCTTTCTCTCTATTACGTTATCCGTGGGTTAGGGCGTGCTCCTCTTTATTATCTTTGGCTCCCCGCGGCTCTTTTTGCTATGATTATGAAGATCTGGGTTATTTCGCCCGCGATGTTAGCCCAGTTTAACTTCTGAAGAATTTTCTTAAGAATTTTGGGTTGCCGAAGAAGTAATTTCTACTGAAGGATTTTCATATGCGACTCCCCATTCCTGTTTCTCAACTGAAGAAAAAGCTGATACAAGGGAATTTAATCACCCCCGAACGGTTTGACGCTCTGGTTGAAGAAGGAGATAGGAAAAATCAGAACATTATCGATATTTTGGTCTCTCAAAAAATCGCCGAGGCGTATTATTTAAATAACCTTCTCGCGACATCATTGGGGGTAGAGCTTGCGGATTTGAGCATTCGTCCGATCGACGAGAAAATGGTGCGGATGCTCGCGGAAGACATCGCGCGGCAACGGCAGGTGATTCTCTTTAACCGTGATGAGAACGGTGTTTTCTACGCGGCGATGGGCGATCCGAGCGACTTGGAGACGATTACGTTTCTTACCCAGCATCTTAAAGCGAAGATTAAACCGTTTCTTGCGACCAATGAGGATTTGAATCGCGGGTTCGCGATTTACGGTGAGGAGAGCGCCCAGAATTTTAAAAAAATAATTGAAGAGCAGATTCAGGCGTCGCTCGTAAGTCAGACGAAAACAATCGAAGAAGCGGCGGCGCTTTTGCCGATTGTCGCGATCGTTGAAGGGCTCCTTTCGTTTGCCATCTCTTCCCGCGCGTCGGATATTCATCTTGAGATTCTCGAGGACGTTACGATGATTCGATATCGGGTTGACGGTATTCTCTATGAGATTATGCGAATTCCGAAAGCGATTCACCCGGCGGTTATCGCTCGCCTCAAGCTTCTTTCTGCCTTAAAGATTGACGAGCACTACAAACCGCAAGACGGGCGTTTCAGATATAAAATCGTAAATCAAATCGTTGATGTTCGCGTTTCCGTTATGCCGACCTTCTACGGCGAAAAAGTTGAAATGCGTCTTCTTGAAGCGACGCAGAAACCTCTCTCGCTTGAAGAGCTTGGTATGATGCCGCCCGTCGCGCAGATGGTAATGCGAAATTTACAAAACGCCTACGGAATGATCCTCTCGTGCGGACCGACCGGATCCGGTAAAACGACTACGCTGTATTCTTTGATGAATATTTTGAATCGCCCGGAGGTGAACATCGTAACGACCGAAGATCCGATCGAATACAATATGCGCTATGTAAATCAAACACAAATTAACGTTCAGGCGGGAGTCACCTTCGCTTCGAGTTTGCGGGCGTTCCTTCGGCAGGACCCGAACATCATTATGGTAGGAGAAATCCGCGATGCGGAAACCGCGAATATCGCCGTTCAGGCGGCGCTTACGGGCCACTTGCTTCTGTCATCGCTTCACACAAACGATGCTCCGACCGCTATGCCCCGTTTTTTCGATCTTGGCGTTCCGCCGTTTCTCGTGAGCTCCGTGATGAATCTCGTGGTTGCCCAGCGGCTGGTGAGAAAGATATGCCAAACATGCGTCTACTCCTACAGCGCGGGTCCGGAATTACAGAAGGTGATTCTTGAACAACTTACCGAATTACACGTTGAAGTCTCGCATTTCAAATCTCCGAAGGTTCTGTATCGGGGGAAGGGATGCACCTCCTGCGGCGGCACGGGTTACCGTGGGCGTTTTGGGCTTTTTGAGGTTCTTGAAATTACTGATAAAATAAAGAAGTTGATCGCCGATCCGGCTTTCAGTCTTGACGCTTTGCGGGTCGAATCGATGAAGAGCGGAATGAAAACAATGTTTGAAGACGGCCTCGAAAAGGTTGGACTCGCTCTTACGACGATTGAAGAGGTGCTCCGCGTTATTAAAGAGTGATGATATGAAATAGTTCCTAAATACGCCGCAAGCTATTTCCTAAATTATCTACTGAACATTTTATAAATTTATATCGCGCAATACTTGTATGCTCTATCACTACATCGCCGCGGACAAAGAAGGTAAAGCATCAGAAGGTGAAGTTGATGCGGAAAATTTGCGGGGCGTTCTCCAGCAATTAGTAAGCCAGGGTCTTCGCCCCATTTCGGTAAAGCCCATCCAAGAGCTTAAGGGCGCGCATCGCCGTTTTTTAGGCGGAGGAATAAAAATCGCGGACAAGGTATTTCTTACGAAATATTTGGCGCTTATGCTTCGCGTAGGAACGGATCTTCTCTCAGCAATCAATATTTTGATCGTTGATTTCGACAGCCCGATGATGAAAAATCTTCTTCTTGAGGTGCGAGACAATTTGGTCCATGGGCGGCCGTTTTTTGAAGTTTTCGGCCGATATCCAAAAGTTTTTTCTCCTGTCTTTGTGAATCTTGTCCGCTCCGCAGAAGCTTCGGGAAATCTTCAGCAGACATTCGAGGATTTAAGTGAGTCGCTTACCGCGGAGGCGGAACTACGAAGTCAGATCCGTTCGGCGCTTATCTACCCAATCCTCCTTTTGGTATTCGCGCTGGTTATCTTTATTTTTATCGCTACGTTTGCTTTGCCGAAAATCGCGAATGTATTTGCCGATAGCACCGTACAGCCCCCGTTCTTCTCGCGGATTGTCTTCGGCGTCGGCCTTTTTATAAACGCCCACATTGTAGGATTTATCGCAACCATCATCGGTGTTACGGGATTAAGCATTTACTTCTTTAAATTTAATCTTGCCGGTCGTCGTTTCGCCGATCGGGCGTTCGGAAGATTGCCGGTTATTCGGAAGGTGTATCGGGATTTAGCGATTCAGCGCTTTGCCGCAACCCTAAGTTCGCTCATGAAAGCCGGCTTGCCGATTGTTCAAGCCATCAATATCACCGCCGATACGGTCGGATACGAAGAGTTGAAGACGAGTTTGCATCGTATTGCCGAAGAGGGACTTTCGCGCGGATTGACGATTGGGGAATCATTTCGCCGCGAGGTTATATTCCCGCGGGTGGTGACGAATCTTGTAGCAATCTCCGAGAAAGCAGGGCATCTTGAAGAAGTTTTGAAAACATTGGCAAATTTTTATGCCGCAAACGTCAATTCCCTGATAAAATCCCTCGTGGCGTTCCTTGAGCCGATTCTCCTGATCGCTATGGGTCTTTTAGTGGCCTTGATCGCCCTTTCTATTATCGTCCCGATCTATCAGCTGGCGACGCAATTTTAGTCCACAGGGTCCCTGTGGCGGATTTAGAAGAACGCGTTATAATTAATCTATGACACATTACGCGCGGAGTTCAAGGGGGTTTACCCCGTTAGAGAAGTCAGAGTATGGGGATAAACCCCGGTGCTCGTCTAAGAATACAGAGAACCACTATTCTCTAATGGGGTTTACGTTAATTGAGCTTATTATCGTTATGGGGATTATCGCGGTTATTACCACGGTTTCGCTCGTGAATCTCGTCGGTTGGCAAAAGCAAAAGCAATTAAGCTCTGCGTCACAGCAGATTGCGACCCTGATTCGCGAGGCGGAGAGTCGCGCTATCTCACAATCCAAGGGAGCATCGTGGGGCATTCATTTTGAGGATGGTCCAAGCGGGCCTTATTATGCGTTGTTTTACTCCGATACCTATAACGCTACGACCACGGTCACGCGGTACAGTTTGCCAACTTCATTGAATTACAATTCATCAACATTTGCGAACGGTAGCTCAACGACGATTATTTTCTCTCAAATTTCCGGAGCTCCGCAGGTCATCAGCGGAGGGGGGCCACGGACGTCCCTTATCGGCAATATAACGGTAGGTTTATATCTTGCGGGTCAACAAGCCACTTCGGCGAATATTACGCTAAGCGATACCGGCTCGGTTGCGTTTGACAGCTATACCTGCATTATTACATGCACTCAAACGACGATAGTACTTGCTCCGCTCCCAACGCTTGTTCTTTCGGCAGATCCCTCGACAGTCGTAAAAACTGACGACTCTATCATCTCTTGGTCATCTACAAATTCCGATTCGTGTTCGGCAGCTTCATGGACGAACTCAAATGCGACTTCGGGGAGCGAGAGCGTTACTCCGAATCAGACATCGATTTACGGTATGAGATGCACGGGAAGTGGTGGGAATGTGACGAGTAGCGTGATGATTATAGTCACAGATCAGAATGGCAACCCTCTTCCCGGTGGTGGCGGCCCCGGTGGTGGTGGTCCTACAAAATACGTGAATTAATCCGTAGTTTATAAAGCGTGTTTTTGAGTAAAAAGGATTTCCGTGGAGTTTTGAAGTGATAGAGAATACAATATCGGGCGAAATTTTTCTGTATGAACAAGGGACAATCGTTAATAGAAGTCTTGGTAGCGGTTTTTATCGGAGTTATTTTATTTATTGCCGCCGTTGCGGTAATCACGCCGGTCTTGCGGAGTAATACCGCGGCGACCAAGGCGCAAGTTGCGAGCGCGCTTGCTCGGGAACTTATGGAAAACGTAGTCGTGATGAGCGAAAGAGATTGGCATATTATCGATGGTCTCGCAACCGCGCCGACGACCTATTACCTCTCGACCACAACCTTTCCTACGGCGTCGTTTGCAACCTCAACGGGCAAAGAATCGGTCGTGGTTGCCACTACTACCTACGCGCGATATTTTTTTCTTGAAAACGTAACGCGCGATAATGCCGGTATTCTTGGTGGATCCAATAATGACCCCTCGACGAAGAAGGTAACCGTTGTATATAGCTGGCCACAGAGCGCTACAAAGACGATAACGCGTTATATTACGCGTTCGCGGAATAACATATACATACAAACCGACTGGTCGGGAGGCCCTGATCCTATTTTTCCTTGGGTTCCGGCGACTATCACAAACAGCAAGTTCGCGACATCCGTAAATATTGATTATGTTTCAAGCACGGGGTCGATTATCATACAAGGATACTAACCATCAATGAAAAGAAATTTTTTTTTCGTGTCAACACTCGCCATCGCTCTATGGTATGTAGCGGGGATAGGGAGTGTAAATGCCGTGACGAATATCAGCTCGGTAACAGAGGAGCACTTTGCGTGGAATGATCTAATCGGCTGGATTGATTTTTATACTCCGAATACCGCGCAGGTTTTTTCGAAAGAGCTGAAGGGTTATGGCAGTTTCGCTTCGGCTACCCGCTTTGTTTCTTTGGATTGCGCTACGCCTCCGCCGGGAGGAAATTGCTCTCAATCTTACCAGATAAAAAATAATGGCGTAGGAAAATTGAGTGGTTGGGCATGGGATGACCTCTATGGTTGGGTAAGTTTTTGCGGGGGGTTAAGTACTGTCAATTGTCCTGGGACAATAGTTTATGGAGTTTCCCTTGTTCCCGGAGCGAATACGAGTGAATTTTTCGGATATGCTTGGAATGACATAATCGGCTGGATTAGTTTTAATTCCGTTAGTGGAGTTCCAGTTTATAAAGTCGTGACGAGCTGGGTTCCGGTCTATGCGACCGGTACGATTGATTCGGCAATTTTCGACACGGGTGTCTTGGGAGGAGCCCAAATCAACTCAATTCTTTGGCGTGGAGAGCAGATTTGTGATCTATCAACTTCGTCGTGTAGTATAGGTGTGAAGTTCCAAATTGCGGCTTCGAATTGCGCAAACGGCGCGACTAATCCTCCGACGTGTACAACGGGAACATGGCAATTCATCGGGCCGCTCGGTTCGGGTACTGCGAGCGATGCGTATCCACTGGTAGGTCCTTTCGACCCTGGGAAATCAATACCGGTAAACTATGTTCTCCATAATAATCAGCGTTACTTCCGCTATCGCGCGACGCTTTTCTCCGATCTTGGTCAGACGGTAAGCCCCCGTGTTGATGGTGTGATTGTGAATTGGAGCCCGTAAAACAGGGGAGAGCTTTTTTCAGGTTCTTTTTAAGGTATAATAATTGAGTGAAAAAGAGTGGCTCATATTTTGGCATTGATAATACAAAGAACGGACAGGCGACTATCACACTCACCCTGCTTATCGGAGGAACGGCGATTTTAATAGGTATTACGCTTGCTTTTTTGACGATTAGCTTTATCAACGCGAGTTCCGCGTATCAGGCGGGTAGCCGGGCATTCGTTGTTGCTTCGGCGGGCGCGCAGGACGCGCTCTTGCGTCTCATTCGCGATAAAGATTTTATGGGTACAGGGGGATCAACAACTACGATTACGGTCGGTGGCAATGATACGGCAATCGTAAATGTCAGTCCGCCCATTTCCAGTCAAGTGGTTATCACATCGCAATCTACTATCCTGGGAACCACCAGAAAACTTGAAGTTATTACGGTCGTCGATTCGCTCACGGGCAAGGTCAGTGTGCTTTCATGGAAGCAATTGATTATCCAATAAATTAAAAATTTTACCATGCAATTCGGACCGTTCTACGAAAAGTTTTTAAAAGTTTTTAAGGCGAAACCGTTCGTCGGCGGACTTGAAATTTCTGATACGGCAATTCGGTTCACTCATTTTGACGGGAAACATTGGCAATTACTTTCCGAACGTCTTTTGCCCGGAGTAGTTGATGCCGGTCAAATTAAAAAATATGACGATTTTCTCCTTGGACTTAAGAAATTACACGCGGGGATTACGGGAGGGACGAACGGAGGTCGCCGTATAAGTGTTGTGACTCTCTTAAGCTCGATTCCTATTTATAGCCAGATATTCATGCTTCCCGTGATCAGCGGTGAAAATTTAGAGAAAGCGATAGAGCTTAATCTTCAGGTGCTTTCTCCGGCCGATGAATCCCAAAATTATGCGGGGTGGCAGATTGTCGGAAAGGATGCGACAACAGTTAATCTTGAAATTTTAACTTCGTTCATCAACCGTTCTATTGTTGACGAAGTCAATAAAGCCCTAAAGGATGCGGGATTTTTGGCTGTTGCGTTTGAATTTCGCGCGCTTGCTCTCGCTCGTCTTATGAGGGAGTTCGGGAGTGGCTTTGACCGCGAAAAGTCCTATCTGATGCTCAGCCTTGACGCAAGCGGGCTTGATGCGCTTGTGGTGCGCCGGGGAGAGTTATATTTCGAATATTTTAACTTCTGGCGGGATCTTCTCCAGAGCGACGAGCGTGAAGTTCCTATTTCTATTTTTGAATCAGCGGTGGTGAGAAATATCAATCAAGTGCTGAATTTTTACAATCAGCACTGGCCGGGCGATCGGATCGCGGAAGTCTTTGTCTCCGCCGGTGATTTAAACAAAGAATCCGAGCGTATCATCGGTGAAAATTTTCCTCTGGCAACCCGTGAATTCACTCTCAAGATTTCCGAGTCGATTTCATATGAGTGGTTCATATCTCTTGGCGCCGGTTTACGTGCTCTCGTAGCGCGCTCAAAAGATAAAGATATTAATTTTCTCGGGCATGAGGCGCAGGAGGAGTTTCGTAAGGATCACTTGATGAACTTTCTTGATTTTTGGCGTCTTTTGATTCCGGCGTCATTTATCATTTTTCTTGGGGTATTTTTTGCGGCGGATTTATTTCTTGGTAAAACACTCGGGGTTTTAAAGATGGATCCGATATATCAGTCTCCGGACGCGAAAATACAGGAGCTCGAGTTACTTCAAGCGAAAGCTCGGCAGTTTAATAACTCAATAAATATTATTCGCGCGACACGGAGCCAGATCGGTCAAAGGAATCCGCTCCTTGAAAAATTAAACGCGCTTTCGGGCGCTAACAATGTAAAAATTACGCGGTTGAACTTTGATCAAACAGGGTCGGTGCGGTTTACGGGCGAGGCGCCGACGGTTGATGCCATCAGTAATTTTCGGAAAGCCATCGAGGCGGCATCAGGAGATTTCAAAGAAGTAAACCTTCCCTTCTCGGAAATCATAAAAACAGGGACGCCTCCTCAAGAGGCCTTTTCGTTTTCCATGAGTTTTCTTGTTATTTCTTCAAAAACGAATTGAAGTTTTTTTCTCGCGGGTAGGGAAATACTTCTAAGAACGAACGTACCCGCTTTTCCCGGTTCGGTACGTATGCCTATCCTGCAACGCCAGAAGTCTTTTGTGTTCAGGGTTTTTATGACGGATTCAACTCCTCCGTGTCCGGCTGATCGTTGACCGAAGGTAATTTTGAACGTTCCAAGCGCCAAATCGGAATCATCATGGATAATAAGCAGATTCTCGGGTTTAATGGGTTTTCGTTTTGAGAAATAGAGCATCGCTCCTTGTACGGATTTTCCCGATTCATTCATGAACGTCCGCGGTTTCACGAAGATAAGATTTTCAGTTTGAAGATAGGTAAATGTTTTTTGCTCCTTGAATGATGGCGCGTTGAGGTCATTTTGACCGAGAATGTAGTCAAGAGCCATTTGGCCGACGTTATGGTAGCTTTTTTGGTATTCACTCGTAGGATTCCCGAGGCCTACCATGATTTTAATATCCGGTTTTCGGGATATCATGCCTTGAAACGCTGCTTGAAAATGCGGAATTTTTGTTGTAAAATCTTTAGAGTTTGGATGGTACTCATGATTGCGGAAGGAATATCTTCTGCTTTTTTATAACTATAACAAATCAGTCATCGGCAGTCGAATAGCCGTGTTGTCACAAAAGAACTATCATATCACACAGTACCCATGAGAAATTTTCTTGCTTCCGCGCTTGAGGTTTTCGAGGTTGCCGTGATCGCTATTGGCGCCGTTTTTCTAATCCGAAACTTCTTGGTGCAACCTTTTTTGGTGAGCGGTTTAAGCATGACTCCGAATTTTCACGACGGGGATTATCTTCTCGTTGATGAGCTTACGTATCGTTTCCGAGAGCCCGAGCGGGGTGAGGTGGCGGTATTCCGTTATCCCAATAACGAGTCAACCTTTTTTATAAAACGGATTATCGGTCTGCCGGGCGAACGTGTTGTCGTTAAAGACGGGCAGATTACTCTTTTTAATAGTGAGTATCCTCGCGGGGTAGTTCTTACGGAGGATTATCTTCCGAAAGGAATTGTAACAAGCGGAAGCGGAGAGTTTGAAATTCCCCAAGGGAAATATTTTGTATTAGGCGATAATCGTTCTTATAGCTTTGACTCCCGAAGTTGGGGTCTTCTTGAGGCGAAAGAGATTATCGGCCTTACGCGCTTGCGGCTTTGGCCGTTAGGAAGCCTCCGAGCTTTTGCCGCTCCGGAGTACGGATATTAAGGAAACCAAAAAATAGAATGCCTAAAAAAATAACTTTAAAAAATCCAGGAGGGAAAACCTCAAAAGAGAAAAATACTCTTTTCCAAACCCCCAAGGGGATGCGCGATATCATTCCCGATGAACAGCCGCTTTGGGATCGCGTGCGAAAAGCAATAGAAGAAATCGCCGATTTTTATAATTTTCATCGACTGGATACTCCGATACTCGAAAATGCGGATCTTTTTCGGCGTGGTGTTGGAGAAGATACGGATCTTGTCGGGAAGGAGATGTATACGTTAAAAACCAAAGGTGGTGATGTTCTCGCGCTTCGTCCCGAAGGAACAGCGCCGATTGTCCGCGCTTATCTTGAACACGGGCTCAGTCGCTTGGGCCAACCGGCGAAGCTCTATTATACGGGGCCTTTGTTTAGGCACGATAATCCCCAAGCAGGCCGTTATCGCCAATTTCATCAAGTTGGGTTTGAGGTTTTGGGAGGATTAAATGATCCGATTTACGACGCGCAGGTTATTTTGATATTCGACCGCCTCTTGAAGGCTCTAAAAATTTCACAGATAAATCTCAAGGTTAATTCTATTGGGTGCCGCGTTTGCCGCCCCTTCTACAAGAAACAACTCCAAAGTTATTACAAACAACACGAGAAAGAGCTGTGTGCCGATTGCGCGCGGCGGATGGGAACGAACATTCTTCGGCTGCTGGACTGCAAGAAGGAAACTTGCGAACCGCTTAAAGCCCAAGCACCAAACTTTTTAGACAAGCTTTGTGCCGCCTGCAGCCATCATTTTCAGACGGTTCTTGAATACCTCGATGAACTCAAAATTCCTTACGGACTTGATAATCAACTCGTTCGGGGGTTAGACTATTACAGCAGAACGGTCTTTGAGTTCTTTGTTGAGGGTCCCGGCTCCGAAGTGGGGGCGCTTATTGGCGGTGGCCGGTATGACTATCTTTTCGAAGTTTTGGGAGGACGATTAACCCCCGCGGTAGGGGGTGCCGCCGGATTTGAACGTTTGATTGAGGTTATGAAGAGACAAGAGGTCAAACTCCCTCCAAAGAGCCACAAAAAGATTTTTGTGATTTACATCGGTGATCTCGCGAAACGAAAGAGTTTACAGCTTATAGAGGATTTGCGGGTAGCGGGACTTCAGGCAAAAGAAGCTTTTAGCAAGGAATCGCTGAAGGCACAACTCAAAGCTGCGGATCGTGAGAAGTCTCCCATCGCGTTGATTTTGGGGCAGAAGGAAATATACGAAGAAAGTGTCATCATTCGGGATTTGCGTAACAGCATACAAGAGACGATTCCGCTTACGAAAATGATCGAAGAGATTAAAAAACGTCTTAAAGAAAAATAACGAGTGATGAGCGATTGTATTTTCTGTGGTATCAATAGTCACGAGATTGCGGCAGAGATGATATATGAAGATGAAACAGCGGCGGCATTTCTCGATATTCATCCTCGCGCTCCGGGTCACACCGTGGTTATCCCGAAACAACACGCGGCGACCCTTGGAGAGCTTGATGTGGCTCTTCTTGGGCCACTCTTCGTGGCTGTCCAAAAGATAGCGCGGATGGTCAAGGATCGTCTTCGCGCGGATGGACTGACGATAGGTATCAACGAAGGAGCGGTAAGCGGCCAGACCGTAGAACATTTTCATGTCCACATACTGCCGCGTTTTGTAAATGACAAAGGAGGTTCCTTGCACGACGTCGTGAATAACCCCCCGCGTGAGTCATTGGTCGAAATTGCCAAAAAAATAAGATAATAAACTATAGAACAAACATGATGCGCATAGAGGTAAGAAAAAAGGAAGGAGAATCCGCAAACGCTCTGCTTTTTCGTTTTACGAAAAAGATTAAACGCAGTGGCGTTTTAAAGGAGTCAAAGAAACGTCGTTTCCGCGCGCGGCCGGTGAATCGGAGGAAGCGTCGTTTATCGGCGAAACACCGCGATGACAGAAAAAAAGAGATGGAACGTTTAAGAAAACTTGGGCTCGCATAAATGGGATTAAAGACCACCATTGAAGAAAAATTAAAAGCGGCGATGAAGCAAGGAGACGGAGCGGTGACATCGCTCATGCGCATGCTTCTCTCGCAATTTCATAATCGCGAGATAGAAAAGCGCGCCAAAAGCGGCGCGTCCGCGTTGAGCGAGGAAGAGATGCTCGACGTACTGGGAAAAGAACTTAAGAAAAGAAAAGAATCCATAGAGCTTTTTAAACGGGGCAATCGGGAAGATTTGGCGCGGAAAGAAGAGTGGGAGGCATCTATCATAGGTGATTTTCTTCCCCCGCCTATTAAAGAAGAAGAAATCGAAACGTTGGTCAAAAAAATCATTACCCAGGGAGCGAGCGACTTTCCTTCCGTTATGCGGGAGGCTATGAAGGATATGAAGGGGCGAGTCGACGGGACGCTTGTCTCGACGATTATTAAGAAACAACTTGGGAAATAGATAATTGTATTCCATCCTTATGCGAGGCGCATCTTCTCGGGTGAACAATAAAATTTTCGTTGCATCGAGAAAAGGTGACGCTCTTATCGCGCGTCGGCTTACCGTAGCATCCAGGCGCCTTCTCACTACTCTTATGATCCACTCGAGCTCGCTCGAGATTTTTTTATTGGGTGGCGAAGAGATGAATCGTCTCAAAAGAACCTTTTATCCCAAGGGGAGCGGACTTGCCAATGTGCTCGCGTTTCCTCCTCCGCCTAACTTTCCCGATCCGGAGGCCCGTTTGCGGTCTCTGGGGCAGATCTATGTAAACAGGGATCTTTGCCGCAAGGACTATCCCTACCTCGCCTTCCTGCTCCTCCATGGACTTCTCCACTTGTTGGGCTATGAGCATGTCGGGAAAAGTGATATTCTAAAAATGGAAAAGCGCGAAAAAGAGCTTTGGCAAACAATGAGGATTACATCCTCTCGTGGCGAGCAGGAGCTTTTTCCGGGGACGAGGGGGGCAAGGAATTAACGACCGTCGAAAGAGCATAAACCATCATATTCGAATATTTCCCATCATTATGGCTTCGCAATCTATTGTTGGTTTGGATATAGGGACATCCGCGATTCGGATAGCGTACGCGGAAAAGCAGAAAAATGGGAAGCCGCTCTTGAAGCTCGTTATCAAAGAATTTTCCCGGGGCCTTCGAAAGGGGGCTATTATTGACTTAGGGGAAGCTTCACAGGCAGTCGCGAAGATGCTTGCTGAAGTCAAAAAACACTCCCGCAGCGCTTTGCATAATATTTACGTGAACGTCGGAACTCCTCAAGTAAAGACGCAAGTTTCGCGGGGCATTACGGCAGTTTCCCGTGTTGATGCGGAGATCTACCAGGATGATGTCGATCGGGTTATCCGCGCGAGCCAAGCGGTGAATCTTCCTCCGAACCGAACGATTATCCATAACGTTAATCGAGAGTTTATCGTTGACGGCGTTGGTGATATTGCCGACCCCATAGGGCTTTCGGGGAACCGACTTGAGGTAAATAGTTTGATCATTGATGTTTTTGCGCCCCACGTAAAAAGTTTGATGCGAGCGGCAGAGCTTGGCGGCGGGCAGATCGGGGGTTTGGTATATGATCCGCTGGTTGCGAGTCGTTCGGCATTGAGTAAAAGTCAGAAAGACTTGGGTGTGGTGCTTGTTGATATCGGGTTTGGGACCACCGGAATGAGCGTATACGAGGAAGGCAAACTGCTTGGTGTCGCGGTATTTCCCGTAGGAGCGGGGAATATTACGAACGATATAGCCGTGGGTCTTAAGATCCCCGTTGCCGCCGCGGAAGAGCTGAAACTGCAGTATGGATACGCGATGTCAAAAGACGTAAATCCCAAAGAAGCCATTGAGCTTAAAAAATTCGTTCCCGATGCAAAAGGCGCCGTGTCTCGACGTTTTGTTTCTGAGATTATCGAGTCGCGACTTGCGGAAATTTTTGAATTTGTTAATAATGAGTTGAGGTTAATTGGAAAAGCAGGCCAGCTCGCGGGTGGAGCGGTTTTCGTAGGAGGAGGAGCGAAGTTGCCCGGACTTACCGAGCTCGCCAGGCAAGAATTGAAACTTGCGAGCCAGGTAGGTTTAGCGATGGCCGATCAGTGGACAATCGAACATGCGAATTCCGCCCAATTTTTTGAAGATCCGGAATTTGTAAATGTGTTTGGCCTTGTTCTCTGGGGCGCCGATAAAGAGGGATGGTTTAATCCCCATCATCCGCCGATTAATTTTTTAAAAATTATTCGTTATTTTTTGCCATAAGACATGAGCCAGAAATTAAAAAAAACAAAACCACCCTACGCTCTCGCGAGTATTAAGGTTGTAGGTATCGGCGGCGGGGGAGGAAACGCCGTTTCGAGAATGAGCAAGGATTTTACGAAGGGGGTTGATTTTGTGGCGATCAATACCGACCACCAAGATCTTGATCATTGCAACGCGCGTCACAGGGTCTATATCGGAAAAAACTTAACCCGCGGATTGGGGACGGGGATGAATCCCGAATTGGGTCGCCAAGCGGCCGAGGAGAATCGTTCCGATATTGCCGAAGCCCTGAAGGGAGCGGATCTTATTTTTCTTGCGATTGGATTGGGCGGAGGCACGGGAACCGGAGCAGGTCCGATTGTTGCGGAAGTAGCGAAGCAATCCGGAGCTTTAACGCTTGCGTTTGTGACGAAACCCTTTGCGTTTGAAGGGAGCCAGCGTGAGCGAGTCGCGCAAGAAGGATTGCTCAAATTGCGCGATAAAGTGGACGCCCTGATCGTGGTCCCGAATGACCGTATCTTCTCTATCATCAGCCGCGAAACCCCGATTTTGAAGGCATTTGAAGCAATTGATGATGTGTTAAAAAACGCCCTACAAGGCATGGTTGAACTTATTGTCTCCCCTGGCATTATCAATGTGGATTTTGCCGATATCAGAACGATAATCCAGGATGCCGGTTCGGCAATTGTCGGAACGGGAATCGCAAGCGGACAGGATCGCGCCGTAAACGCGGTAAACCAAGCATTAAACTCGCCGCTCTTGGAGGTGAGCCCCGAAGGAGCGAAGGGTATTATTCTCGGCATTTCGGGCCGGGACTTAAGGATGAATGAGATCAACGACGCGGCGAAGCTCGTGTCACAAGCCGCCGACTCCGGCGCGCGAATCATTTTTGGTGCGTATCACGACCGGAGGCTCAAGGCGAAAGATCTCAAGGTGACCTTGATCGCCACCGGTTTTAACGGTTCGACACAGCCCTCATCTCTTTTCGCAAATCGCTTTATCGAAAAACAAACTTTTTTCAATGAACCGCGGACGAAAGTTCCGGATCTTCGCGAAGAAACCTCCATGAAGCCCCAGCGCGATTTGGAAAAAATTCAGATTGAAGAGTTTCCCGTAAAGCTCGCGTCAGCGCCCATACCAAAAGATGAAAAGCCCCCCGTGACTAAGAAAAAAGATCCGGGAGATATGTGGGACATTCCGACGTTCCTGCGCAAGCGAAGAAAATAAAAATCCCCCGCGGGGGATTTTTACTCGATCTCTTCTGTCGGCTGTGGTTGTTCAAGCGCCATTGGTTCAATGCCTGCGTTCTCGCCGGTTATTTTTAAGACGTCTTTATCGATTTTTGCAAGTTCCTTGCTCGCGCTGTTGTAGGAGTTCACCGTGGTTCCGAGATTATTCCCGAGTTTTTTCATAAATGTTTCATAGCTTATCAAGTGTCGTCCCAGATCTTCCACGCGCTTCCGTATTTCTTTGGCGGAGTCCTCGATCTGGAGGGCGCGCAGTCCCTGGAGTACGGTCTGGAGGTACGCAAGGAATGAAGTTGGGGAGACAATAATGACTTTTTTGTCTTTCGTGGCGTATTCGATCAGGTCTCGTGTGTTGGCTTTCACGGCGCCTATTTTATTCACCAAAAGGTCATAGTAGATTGCCTCCGAGGGGATAAACATAAAAGCAAAATCCATGGTGCCTTCGTTCGGTTTTATATATTTCGCCGTTTCGTCGATTCGGCTCTTGAGGTCGTTTCTAAAAGCGTCTTCGAGTCGTACCCGTTCCGAGGCATCACGCACTTCGAGAAGACGGTTATAGTTTTCAAGGCTGAATTTCGAATCGACGGGAATGATATGGTCCTTGACGAACACCACCGCATCAACAATTGTTCCGTCTTTGAATCCATATTGCATTTGGAAACCTCCGGGCGGAAGAACGTTCTCGAGGACGGTTTGAAGGTAGTATTCTCCCAAAATGCCCCGTTGTTTCGGGTTTTTTAAAATATCTTGCAGGTTCTTCAATTGATCGGCAAAATTAATTACTTGTTTATTGGTTTCATCCAGGCGCGTGAGTTTTTCCGTGACGTCGCGAATTATCTTTGCGCTTTCTCCGAATTGTTGCTGGAGGGCTTTCGTCGACTCGCCCAGCTTCCCGTCCATAGTGCGAGAAAGTTCGGCAATCTGATTTTGGAGCAGTATCATGGATTGTCCACTGTCTTTTGTGGGGATTTGGTGCTTCAGGAATTGCCAAAGAAGGAGAAAGCCAAAAAAAAGGCCGACGGCTATTACAATAAGAAGGGCGATTTCAATCATTGCTATATTGTATCAGAAACGCTCGCGGCGCGGTAAGTTATTCTTTCTCACTGACTATTTTTCCGGCTTTGATTTCAATAGGATCCGCTTTCCTTAAGGTACGAATTGTGGCCGGGGTAAGGATTTTATAGTGGGGCACGGTATCGAGATAGCGGCGAATATGCCACAGATTTTTCTCGGACGTTATCCATCCCGTGTTGTCGAAGCGTGAGAGATCTATGGGGAGCGAATAGGCGCGCAGGGTTTTCTTCCCGCTGTGTAAAAAATATTCGTGGAAATACGACATCACAAGTTCCCGTATGGTTTTGTACACGGGTTCGCGGTAGCGGAGAACCGCGTGGTTCGTTTTGCTGATGGCGCCCCAGCATCCGTTCTCCTTAAAAACCGCTATGACATGATCTCGGTCTTCCCTCGTGGCTACAAGGTCCACGATGAGGGGTTTCTGCCCCTGAAGGCGCAACGCGGTCGCGGCAAGAAGCGCGCCTTCAAAACAGTGGGCCTTCCTCGTTTTTAAAACCATATGGGGAGACATATACGTTGCCCCATGTGGCTCGAAATTAATGCCGATCTTGTCGAGAAAATTTTGGATTTTCGCGGGCGTATCAAGTTTGCCGAGTATTTTTAGCTCTTTTTTGGTGAGGCCGTGCATTCTCTCTATAGTACCACCGAGGAGTTTTTCTTTCTAAAGGTCGGTAGCGCACGCGTTTTTCTCTTGACCATTCTGATTATTCTCTCTATAACTAATAATAGTTCGTTCCACGTGAACTTTTTTCTTTCTGACTCTTTCTTCTAAGAGGAGGAGCTATGGAAAAAAAGCTTCATGAAGTACGGAGTAGGGAATGGTTTTCGGGGCTCGTAAGCGAAAACGGAAGGGAGTACATTGCGATTTTGCGGAAGAATAGCGCGGGATGTTTCAGCCGCGTGGTATTTCACGAGGCGTGCGAGAATCGCGGAAAGCTGGTGTTCACCCCGTATCCGCGGGCGGTAATCAAGAGCGTTTTTGATATTTTTATCGTACCCGAGGACCCCGTGTTCGAAGAGAAGTACATCCGGCAGATGTCTCTCAGTGTCGTGTTTTTCATTACGCAGGTGCCTGTTTCGATGAGGGCGAACTCGGATTCGAGAGATGTAGGGTGTGTCTGGAAGGATAGCGTCGGTTTCGTTCGGCTGACTCTCGATAGAAGCATGCGACTTGCCGGCGCACGGTATGAAAAAACAATTAACGCGACGGAAACCACGAGTTTTCGCCTTCCTGTCCATAAGGGCTCCTCGGATCAGTGTCGAGAAAACGCGTGTTGAAGATGAACGCAATCACAAAGCCCGTCTGGCAATTCAGCTAGCCGGGCATTTTGTTTTTTTAGATCCCGAATTTTTTGCGGTTATAATAGAGTTTGGAAACGACATAAGCGATTGTTTCGTTCTCGATTTTTCCCGCTCGGATCAGTGTCATCGCTTTATTGAGCGTCATCGGCACGATCGTAATATCTTCATCTTCGTCGGCATTGAGCGGAGCGGGGGAAAGACCTGTTGCGAGAAACATGTATCGTTTCCACTCCAGTGTCTGGCTCATGTCATTGAAGTGAAAAAGCGTGAGACGTTTTGCCTGTATGCCGGCTTCCTCCCGCAGTTCGCGTTGCGCCGCCGCTTTCGGGGTTTCACCCTTGTCTGTTCTTCCTCCGGGGAGATTCCAGAGGTAGCCGTTATGTTTGTGGCGGTATTCGCGCGTAAGGAGTATCCGTTTTTGCCCGTCGATCGCGAGAACCGAGACGGATGCGGGTCGTATTGCCCGCTCAAACGTGGTTTTCCTGCCGTTTGAGTATATTACTTCCGCCCGCTGTACCTCGAGAATTTTTCCCTTGAATACGGTTTTGTATTTTCCGATCCTAATGCGTTTTTTCTGCATGAACAGTTATTGTATCACTTTTTCCCCCGTTGGTTGATAACTTTGTGAATTTTGTTACAATTCCAAACGCAGTAATCCACTGCGCAATTATTCCGCGGTAGCACAATGGTAGTGCGGCGCCCTGTTAAGGCGAAGGTTGTAGGTTCGAATCCTACCCGCGGAGCCACCAACAAAAAAAGATTTCCTCGTGAAGTCTTTTTTTGTTTGCCGCACGGTAGGAATCGAACCGAAGGCCGACGAGCGAAGGCGAGGAGGTACTGAGCGTAGTAACGCGAATGTGCGCTACTTAGAAAATTGCAATCTCGAACGATCCGCCAGCTGGCGGAGAGAGTCGAATCCCTAAAGGGCTACGATTTGTGGCCGCGCTACGCGCGGACAAATCGGGAGCCTACCCGCGGAGCCAGATAGGATTAACATCAGCGAAAGCTGGTGTTTTTCCTTTA
>ERZ1292623.1659-Hain-H51-01um-R1-1659-length-20996-cov-12_pt1 | contig 20996 bp, 19 predicted proteins | sample MGYA00564398_ERZ1292623 | MGnify/ENA primary metagenome ERZ1292623 (study PRJEB36523, sample SAMEA6512633) | groundwater metagenome | collected 2019-01-07 | study: AquaDiva: Metagenomics assemblies of 32 groundwater samples | reverse complement strand
AATTTATTTCCCATCTGTTTTTTGGTAATAAGTCCCCCATTTTTTCTGCCCATTCAACTGCAATTATATCCTTTCTTTCTCTAATAATTTCATCAAGGCCAAGCTCAGAAGTCTCATATTTTTCCATATTAATTCTATATAAATCAATATGATAAAAATTTGTTTTGCCACCTCCGAGGTGGCCGAATGGACTCCTCGGAGGTGAAATCTTGTACTGCCGGAGAATTATAAATGTAGGAGAGATAATTCTTCTTTTAATTCCGAGTCCTTTTACTAAACCCTGTACAAAAGTAGTTTTACCTCCGCCAAGTTCTCCAAAAAGGGCAAGAAAATCTCCCGGTTTTAATTTTTTTGCGAGATTTTGTCCAATCTTTTGTGTTTCCTGCGCCGAATTTGTAGCATATTTTTTATCAAACGCTTTCATTACTTCCTTTCTTCTTGTATATGAAGAAAACAAGTATACCACATGCTCCAAAAAATACTCCGGAAATTAGAATAATTAGGGAGATCTTCGAACTTTCATCTCCCAAAATCTCCATATTTTTTTCTTTTTCTTTATTAGGAGTAGGTGTTGCTGACTGCGTCGAAACACCAAGAATCGAGGTTGGTGCTATAGCTGAAGTTTCAACGCTCTCATCATCTAAAGCAATCTGCCTCGACGAAGGAATTTCCGTTTTAACCGTTGAAGTAGGGAGTTTTGTCGCAATAGGAGTTGGTTTGGATGTAGGTACCGGTTTCTGTGTAGGTGTTTTTGTGGGGGTAGGCGTTCGTGTAGATGTAGGGGTAATGGTCGGAGTAGGGGTATCATTTGGAACAGAACTTGCTGAATTATTCGATGAACCTTTACTTGAGACTGAAAGATGAAAGAGAGACTGCAAGCCATCTGGAATTCTCCCTACGGTTTGTGTATCTTTTAGAGCAACAATATCCCCATCCTTTCCGTAAATAACTTGATCTACAGAACTTTCATCAGATTTTAAAAGTAAACGTATTGTGTCTCCATCGTTATTGAGCTTATTTGACCAATTAAAAACCGCAAAACCAAATCCAATAATTTCTCCTGTAAGGAGAATTTTGTTAGAACTGGTTGAATCTCTAAGAATATAGTCGGAAAGACTTAGGGAATTACTATCAGAATTATATATTTCAACCCAATCACTATCAGATGTCCCAGAACTAAATTCGTTTATATAAAGATTGGCAAATATTTTATTGGGGAAAATAAAAAATAAAAAAATAAAAAAAATCAGGCAGGCTTTTTTCAACATCAAAATGATTTCTAATTGCAGTCTAGCAGAGTTTTAAACTGAAATTCAAATGGATTAAGAAGAAATTAATTTATCGATACTTTTCTTACTTCAAATATATTTCAAGCGGAATAGCAATCGGAAAAAATTAATTATTTTTCCATGAATAAGTTTTTTACACTTTAAGGATAAATATGCAGATAAAATGTTTGAATACTATCGCTATGGTCAACTCTTGAAAATAAAAGTTGTCCCCCTCCGCAACTAATACTCCCGCGATAAAGATCCCCATCTCTTACCGTACGTACATCTGAGGATGAACTCGAGAACATATCAATTCCTGTATGAATTCCTCCATTATAATAGACGTTTGACCAAGCTGTATGTCCAAAGCCCTGTGTGATGCGTATTGGATCTGAAATTGGCCAATTCCACGAACCACTAAAAGAGAAGGACCCATCAGGGGAATTATCAAAAATAACGCTTTTATTTGACAAATATTGACTTGGGTTTTGAAGTGCTCTGTTGCTTAATACTTCAAAGTGCAGATGGCTTCCAGAGGAACATGGAGACCTTCCGATAATAACCCGTCCGACAATATCACCCTCCTTAACTTTACCGGCTGCAACTACATTTCCTCCTCCTGAGGTAATTTGTTGAATAGCTCTCTGTTCTGCCAGTGCGGCTGCGAGTCTTTGCTGATAAACCGCTTCATTGTTTTGAGTTACTATCAACAAGGCTTCTTTATCTTTTTTCTCCTGCTCAAGCTGAGTATTATATGCTTCAAGCTGTGACTGTAATTCCTCGACTTTACGTTTCTGATTCTGGAAAATTTCTTTTTGGTTTGAATAATCAGCTTTGGCTTGAGTTGTATCATATATCAATTTCTTGTCATGCTCCTGTGCGATTTTAAGATAATTAAGTTTTGTAAAGAAATTAGAAGCATTGCTGGAGGACAAAAGTACATGAAACGGCTGGACTGTTCCGACTTCATAAGTGGCCACGATTCTGTCAATAAGAACTCCTGTAAGCTTTTGCAGAGAATTTTGCAAATTATTAATTTTTTTGTCTGCCGTGTCAATATCAAGACCCAAATCAGTGATTTGCTTCTCTGTTGCGTTTATTTTAAGCTGAGTAAGTTTTACCTGATTGTCCATTACCGCAATCTGTGAGGATAAAGTTTTTTTCTGGTTATCAAGATCATTAATCTTGTTCTGAAGATCGTTTATTTGGTTCTGCAAATCCTGCACCTGCTGCGTACTGGTTCCCGGAGTTGGGGTTGGAGTTGCTTCCTGAGCTAAGATTTTATTTGTGAAGATAAAGATGGAGAGTATTAGTAGAAATATAAATTGAATTTTTCGAAAAATTGACATATCTGATTTTCATTTAAGATACCGCAAGACTGCCATAAAACTTGAGACAAAACCCAGAAGTATGGCAAAAACAAGCTCTCCTCCTAAGACTATAAAGAAAAAATCTACAGGAATGGGGAAAATAGGAATTCCCTTAAGGAAAGAGTACAAGAATGGCGTTGAATACCAAAGAGCAAGAGTTGCTATTGTCCATCCTATCAATGCTCCCACAACTCCGTAGAACATCCCCTCAAAAATAAAGGGCCATCGTATATACCAGTTAGACGCTCCAATAAGCTTCATTATCTCTATATCCTCTTTCTTCTGAGAAATTTTAATACCTATAATCGTCACCATAATAAATAGAGATACTAGGGATAAAACCACCACAAGAGCAAATCCTATTTTTCTTACAGCACCAGTCCATGCCACAAGAGTAGATATAATATCTTTTTGATAAATTACATCAGAAACCAGCGGAGAGGACTTAAGTGTCTTAGAAATACCGGCCAGGTCTTCGATTTTGTAAGTAGAGACCTCAAGAGACGCAGGCAGTATGTCTGCAGTAACTAAATCCAGGAGCAGGGGATCATCTTTATTTTGCTCAGTATATATTTTAAGCGCTTCTTGTTTGGATACAAATTTTACCGATGAAACTGTTTCCGTACTCTTAACTTTTTTTGCCACATCATCTATTTCTTGTTGTTTAGTTTCGTTTTTGAAAAAAGCAGTAACTTGAGGCTTTGATTCAAAAAAGCTGACCACCCTTGATGAACCTGACAAAAGAAACACAAAGAAAGAGATTGTCAGAAAAGTAAGCATCATTATAAGAATTGCCGCGAGCGCCTGATACGGTGAGCGTCTTACATTCCTAAGCATTGTTTTTAAAAACTTCATAGTTCGAATTCCTCACTATGACCCTGAGCTTGTCGAAGGGTCATTCTTTTTCCTCCCTCTTTTCTTGGGAAACTTTATGCGCAGAATGATTTTCTTCTTTTCCACGTCCTTTCAGCTCGTCCTCGGAAGTTTTAACGGAAGAGGAAGTTTTATGCGAAGGAGGATTATCCTCTTTCTTTTTCTTGTCGTCTCTTACAACCTTTCCTTTTTCAAGACCAATAACTCTTTTATCCATACTTTTTACGATATCTGAGTTGTGCGTTGCCATTATTACTGTAGTTCCTTTTTCATTTATGTCTGCTAGAAGTTTTACTATTTCCCACGAAGTAGCCGGATCGAGATTTCCCGTTGGTTCATCAGCAAGAAGTATCTCAGGAGAAAGAACCAGAGCCCGGGCAATCGCTACTCTTTGAAGCTCTCCGCCCGACAATTGGACGGGAAATTTTTCCTTATGTTCAAGGATTCCAACTTGTGCAAGAACCTCATCAGTTCTCTTTCTTGCATCTTCCAATCTTACCCCGGCGACCTCAAGAGGAAGCAGAATATTCTCTGATATTGTTCTGTCCAAAAGCAGCTTTAAGTCCTGGAAAACTACCCCTATTTTTTTTCTAAGATGCGGGATTTTGTCCTTTGGTAATTTAATAATATTCCAGTCATTTATAGTTACCGCGCCTTCCGTGGGAAGCGTTTCTCTAATGAGAAGCTTAAAAATTGTTGTCTTACCACTTCCCGTTGGTCCCACCAGAAAAACAAATTCACTTTTATCGACATTTATTGTGACATCAGAAAGTCCGAAGATTCCAGTTCCAAACTTTTTAGAAACTTTATCTAACTTTATCATGCAAGAGTATAACTAGTTTAAAACCTCAACCCGTCCTACATCCATAAGCCAGCCTACGTATTGAGCTTTTTGTGTTTCTCCCCACACCTTCACTTTTCTTTTAACAAACTTTGAAAGATCTACTACTGAGGACGTGAGATAAACGTTTTGGGACTCTCCGCCGGGCCTTACTAAGTGAAACTGTCCTTCTCCTTTCGAGCCTCCTTCTTCAAGAGTTCCCTCAGCGTCATCTTTAAAAGTCTTCGTATCACTTGAGCCTACTATAGTTCCCTTCGGAACGTTTGAAGAATTTTTGGAATTTTCAACTGAAGCTACATTTATAACTCCCGACCTTTTTGCAAAAAAATAACCGGTACCGATTCCAAAAACAACTACAACTACTAGCGCAACAAGAAGTTTGGGATTTAAGAAAGACCCTTTACTCTCATCAAATGAGTTCATTATAGGTTTTTTATCTATGTCGTTTTTTTCTGTGCTTTTTTCTTCCACCAAGATCACCCCCTAACTATCTAGTTAACCACATTTTGAGGATTTTGGCAACGTTAGAGCCTGATTAATTCCTCGTTGATAAACAAATCTAGATCGCCGTCGAGAACCGCCTGCGTATTTGAAGTTTCAATTCCGGTACGCAAATCTTTTACCATATGATAAGGATGTAAGACATATGAGCGAATTTGATTGCCCCAGCCGGGCGTTTTATATCCGCCTTTGAGCTTCTCTTCTTCCTTCTTTCTCTCCTCTTCCCGGACAAGGAAGAGCTTGGCGCGAAGAATTTTAAAAGCGTATTCTCTATTTTGCCCTTGATATCTTTCGTTTTGCGCAGTAACTACAATTCCTGTTGGCTTGTGCTTAAGTCTTACAGCTGTTGAGACTTTATTGACATTTTGACCGCCGTGACCGCCTGCTCTGAAAAAACCCCATTCAAGATCATCATCTTTAATATTAAGTTCTAAATCTTCCTCAATATCAGGCATCACTTCAACCAATGCAAAAGACGTATGACGAAGCTTATCCGAATTAAATGGAGAGAGCCGTACCAAACGGTGCACCCCTGCTTCACCCCTTAAATATCCATACGCATATTTATTGATTACGGAGATCGTCACGCTTTTAAAACCTGCTTCTTCTCCAAGCGTTTCATCAATAACTTCAAAACTCCAGTTTTTTCTTTCAAAATATCTCGTATACATTCTATAAAGCATCTGAGTCCAATCCATTGCTTCAACTCCTCCTTGTCCTGCGTGAATTGATAGTATTGCATTCTTGTCATCATAAGGCTTTGAAAGATAAATAAGAATTTCCAGCTGGTCCAAAAGCTTTTCAGCTTCTTTTAAATTCTCCCCGGCAACCAATTTCTCAAGCTTTTTAACTTCTTCGATTTCCTTTTGAAGATCCGCTAGCTCTTTCATTTTCGATGTGGCATTTTTCTGATCTTTCCAAAAAGAAGGGTCCGCACTTTGTGCTTCAATTTCGCGGATTTTTGATTTTTTCTCCTCGATGTTAAATTTATCTAGAAAACTTTCTGCTCTTTCTTTTATGTTGTCCATTTATTTAAAAACGAGGGTCAAGAGTAAGAAAATGCTGGCGGCTCCCATAGTAAAGGCGGTAACAACTCCCAAAACATTCAGTAATTTATTATTGACTTTTTCTCCCATAATATTTTTGTTATTTGCAATAAAAAGTATCATTATGATAAGAGGCGGGGCAATTATACCATTTATTACGGCTGAGTAGTACAGAGCTGCGATTGGATTTATGTTTATAAAATTAATTAAAAATCCAACCAGAGTTGCAATTGCTATTACCCCGTAAAACCCATGCGCTCTCTTAAATTTTTGATAAAGTCCTTCTCTCCACCCAAAAGTTTCCGACACTGCATAAGATGCGGAGCCAGCCAGAACAGGAAGAGCAAGAAGTCCCGTTCCTATTATTCCTACAGCAAAAAGCAAATATGCAAAATCCCCTGCGAATGGTCTTAATGCAAGCGCCGCATCCTCAGCACTTCCCACATTATTTATTCCATTTTTAAAAAGAGTTGCTCCTGTTGTAACAATTATGAAAAACATCACAATGTTTGAGAAAAACATTCCTGTTATCGTATCTACGCGTAGCTTCCTTATGTCTCTTTTTGTTACCTTTGGCTCACCAACTCCCATCCTTTCAAGTTTATTTTCCGCAACTTCTTCTTCAACTTCTTCATCTGCCTGCCAGAAGAAAAGATAAGGAGAAATTGTAGTCCCGAGAATTGCGACAATATTTAGTAAATAAACTTTACTAAACTCAATATGAGGAACTAGAGTCGAGACTAGAACATCTCCCCAGTCAACTTTTACAGCGAAAGCTGTAAAGACGTAAGAAAAAAGTGCAAGACCAAAGTATTTAAGGATTTTTGAGTAAGTTTTGTACGAAACAAATATCTCAAGCATAAGTGTCAAGACCACCATCCCTATAAGCCAGAAAATAAAAGGCATATCGAAAAGTAACTGAGCAGAAGCTGCCATTGCACCCAAATCTGCTCCTATATTAATAGTATTTGCGATAAAGAGTAAGGAAACTGAAGCGTACAAAAGTTCTTTTGGATAATGCTTTCTTATAACTCCTGCAAGCCCCTTACCCGTAACCATCCCTATTCTTCCGCACATCTCCTGAACTGCTGCCATAAGGGGGAAAGAAAACAATGCAATCCAGAGCTGGGAAAATCCAAAAATGGCTCCAGTTTGGGAATATGTTGCAATTCCTGAAGGGTCATCATCTGATGCTCCGGTTACAAATCCGGGGCCCAAAAACCTGAGTAATTTTTTAATCTTCTTCATTTAATCTATAAACCGTCACAAATCTTAAAACACGCTCCTTTTACCTGATTTTTTGGCAAATCTCCTAAAGCCTTAAGATCGTCAACTAATTTCCTCACTTGAGGGGAAGAGGATGCAATCTCTTCCACATTTAGACTTAAAGCTTCCTTTTTTAAATTCATAATTTGATTTTGTACTACATCTTCAAGCTTTACGTCTTTTGCAGACAGGACTTTCGCATCCTGCGGTTTATAAAAATGAAAATTATTATTAAGTAAGTAAAATAAACTAGCTATAATACCCATTAAGATTACAACTGCTACTCCAACTCTTTTTTTATTCCATGACTCCTCAATGTCTTCATCTTTTCTCTCGGCTTTCACTAAATTATTGTACCACTTTTATATTGTGCTTGAGTAAGTGCTATAATGAGTATGTGAATCTTAAAGGTCTTCAGGATAAAATCAAGGTACTTAACGAAAAAACAAAACCTCATTATAGACTCTACTCTCCGGTTGAGAAGGAAATATTAACCAAAACAGTAAAGCTCAATGAAGAGGTTGGAGAACTCTGCAATGATATCTTATCAGTTCTAAAGCTTCAAAGACGTGCTAAGCTTGAAAAGTTCGATAAGAGAAATATTTACGAGGAGTTTGCGGACGTTATAATTACCACAGTTCAGCTTGCGCAAGCTGTGGGAGTTGATATTAACCGCGCTGTAGGGGATAAGCTTAACAAAATAGAACACAAATACATGAAGGGCAAAAATAAGTAGCTTTACGCGGAGGGTCTTGAGAAGATTTTAGAAGTTGGAAAAATAATAATATTTTCAGTTTTTATAGGTTGCGCTTCTTTTGCTTCGTGAAGAAATTGTGCAATTTTTTTGTACGCTTCAGGATTAAAAACAAGCCCAACGTGGCTACCCCGAACTTCTACGTTTCTGGAATTCGGCCTAGTATCAATTGTCCCTCTCCAATTAACAACTCCATCTGATTTGGTATGTATCGAGTTACCTATGATATGTTCTGGGAGATGACTCAAGAGCGCTTCCTTTCTCTGTATCGATTCTTTGGATTCGTCAAGTAATGGGATTAGCCTACGAGCTAACTCATAGACAAACGGATCGACATATTTCTCAATATCATCGCTGATTGGACTTGCTAATGTATTTACACTTATCACTGGTTCAGGATCGAGAACTGCGGCTGCCCTTGCAATTGTCCCCCCCAAACTATGCCCTATGTAATGAGATCTCCTTCCAGTTCTTTTATACTCCTCCCTGGAGCGCTCGATTAGCTTGAACGTATAGCGCTCAGGATCGGTGTTGGAACCTATGCCAACATATTTGGGCTCATAATCAATTCTGCGCAGCCAATCTTCCATCATATAGAGAGTAGGGTCTCCCACCATAAATCCAGGAAGTAGAAAAACAGAACTACCATCTCCATGCGGGATTCCTTTACCGCGCCATACTTCACTCATTAATAACCAAGGAAACTCTGCTGGGGCTAATATTTCATGCCAAAGAGGTTTTTTTCCGTCTTGCTGAGGCGGGGTCTGCAAGTAAACAAGTCGCTCAGCTCGCGCTGTTTGCATAGATAAGTTCCTATAGTACTGTGATATACCTTTTAAGCCTTGCTGTCAATAGCTGATTTTAAAACAAAGTACACATTTAGTGTCCACAGTAAAAACGCACCATAAAGGACGTGGGATTGAAATATCACTGGGACATATTGCGGATTTTTAAAATTATTACTAAGGCTAGTATATTATATTTTAAAAACTTGAGGATATTAATATTAATTAGGCCAGTGGCATTTTTTAAAATGCTATAAATATGGGATACCACAGCAGAAATTAAATTACTCAATCTTTGTTCGAATCCAATCACCCTGAACATTCATTACGTCATTATAGCGGTATCTCGTATTCTACAGCCAACCCTTACTCTCTAAAGCCTCGGCGAGAAAGATGAAATAAATAAAACAATATATAAAGAAATTCTTCAAATAATGAGGTCGTTTGATATATTTAACTTGTTTCCAACTGGAAACCTTTTTAAGCTAAAAATATGTTTATTAAAAACTTAATATGCTGAACTATTTGGAATAATTTTTGTTATTGAATTCTATTCCCACATTGCTCTAAATATTTTAATGCAATTTTATTTTTAGGCTCACCTATCAAAGAGATTTCAAAACACCTAATGGCAACATCATAGAAACCTTGTTCAAAATATTTTTTTCCTTGCACAAGATGCTTTTGAATTGAATATTGGTGCAAATAAGAAAGTTCTGGAAATTGCCAGTGTATTCTTGAGAGATTCATTAGTATTTTATTGGCTTTTACAAATTGACCAGTAGCTGCATAGGCAGTACTAAGCTCGACAGCTAATTCAGTAGATATTTTCATAGATCCTGAGAGTTCTTTTAAAACATTAATTGCTTCATGATAGCGACCTAATCCAAAAAGAATTTTTCCCAATCTTAGGAGTTTTTCAGGATTATTATCCTCCGTTAAACGAGAAGACAATGCAATGAATGCTTTCGAATATTCGCCAATTGCTAATAAGGAATCGATTTCGCTCCAGAGGGATTCAGTATTTTTAGAAATTAAATTCTCTGTTGATTTGAAAGATTTTTGTATTGGGTTTTTGATAATCGATTCAATAATTCTATTTTTTGCGCGGACAATCCAATCAGGATGCCTATCTATCTGTTCTGTTTCAATAATTTCAAAAAACTTTTTTCTATTTTGTGCATATTCTAGCTGTTTGTCTTTGGTGCGAAAAGGATGACTTATATGCAATCCCGAAGCTGCATATACAGGTATAACATACTGACCCGTTGAAATTGCTTTTGCTGCAAGTAATGCATCTGTACAGCCCCATCCATGAAGACGCTCGTCATATCCTCCAACACTTAGAAATACTTCTTTTGAAAGACTAAAAAGGGCACCGATAACAAGGTCTGATAGTAGCCATGGATCTTCACAGTCGTCATCATCGGGCATCCATAGACCTCGCGCATGACCCAATCGCTTATAATGATTGCTTGCTAGACACATATTCCTGGGCCATCCTGGAGTCGGAAAAACAATTCTCTCATCTTTTATAAAATAAGAACTACGATTAACACCGGGTTCACGAATGAATTCAGGATTTACACGATGATCCGTCTTTAATACATCTGACCTAAAACCTGTTAGGAGTACATTTGGCAGTTTTTGATGCCGAGTCATTAAATGATCGATTGTATAATAAGAGAGAACCATATCAGCATCGCAGAAGATAATAATGTCACCTTCTGCGATGCTAGCACCTGTATTCAATGCTTGAGCTTGACCATGATTAGTTTGTTTTACAACTGTAAGATGCATTGAAAATTTCGATTTTTTAATAATGTTCCAAGTATTATCTGTGGAGCCATCATCTACTACTATAACCTGAAGCTTATTTTGATGATTAAGGTTAAAGCTACTTCGTTCAATTGAGACCAAACAAGCAAAAATGGACGCCTCAGCATTATAGGCGGGAATAACAATGCTTACAGACAGTGGTAATGCGGAAGACAAATTTGGAGGAGGTGAAAATGGATCAAGGACTAAGAATCTTTCAGTCATCTGCTGATATTTCTCCTCAAGAAAGGTATAATTGTTGCTTCGCTCCGCAATTATATCCCCTAGAGTCTTTGAGGAATTATTCTTCATTTATTCTTTTTCCAAAACCCAAATAAGGGCCGCTGGTAGTCCCTGAAGTGCGGCGGAAACAGTTGTGACACTCAATTCAAAACCTTTTTGGGCAAGTTCTAGATGCTCAGAATTAATTGTCGGTTCGACACATCGAATTATTTTTAAATTATTCTTTTGAAAAGCTTGAATATAAGCGCTATGCCAATGGACATAATTTCTAACATACCCATATTTACCAGCATTATCATAAAAATCAGCTTGTCCACCAAGCGCTACCAACCAAGGATGAATATCAGATATTACAACGTGTCCACCAATTCTTACAACTCTTGATAATTCAGCTAATGCCTGATTTATATCTGGCAGATGTGTAAGCGCTAATGCGGATATCACTAGATCATTACTACCATTTTTTATTAACAGCTCATTCAAATCGCCACGAATAAAGCTTATTTGCTTGCTGTTAGTTCGAGCTTTTTGTAACATTTCCTCTGATAGATCAACTCCAGTAACCGAGTAACCAAGAGAGCATAAAAACTTGCTGTATCTTCCCGTACCACATCCTGCATCTAGAGCAATCCCTCGCGGTAATTTTTTCAATATTCCCCTAACAACTGGCTCTTCAACTTCAATCAAAATATTTGGTAAACTATCGTATGTTGATGCCCAGTTTTTGTATCCCTCACCCACACCGAATAAATTTACTTTTTTTAATGTTAAGGATGAAGTATTCTTAATCGAATTGGCAAGTTCAATCATCTCTATCAAAACCTTTCTTGTGGTATATTTATTTCCTATTAACCATGTGCGCAATAAAGCTAATCCAATCAAACCAAATTCATGTTGTTTCTGATACGACATATTAATAGTTTTTGTGTTTTAAAGTCATTATACTTTTGCCTTTAAATTTCCTTCTTTCCAAAATATCCAAATATTTCTTTGCCTTGACGGATTTTTCTATACGTGTAATTGGTGTGGAGCTTGACGAAATCATTATAATTCCCTTTGGAGAAAGTATTGATGCTGCTTGTTCTAGAAGCATCTCATGAATAGCTGGGCCATCTTTATCATCAAGAATACCTATAATGCAATCGACTGGTCCCTCTATATGAAAAAGGCCAATCTGGTGTAGTAATAAAATATTTTTTGCCGAATAGCCATTAAGTAGAAGATTTCTTCTTGAGACTCTAATGGCTTGTAGGTCACGATCAGCGAGAACAATTTTATCTGTCTTTCCACGCAAAGACAGAGCAACTGGGATATGTCCCTGTCCTGGATTAAATATAAGTCCCGTATTAATTGGCCTATTTTGAATAGTCTGTAAATTGTCTATTAATAGCTCCGCTTCGTAGTTAAGAGTATTAAATTCAGACAATCCGTATGTTGTTTTCATAGGAAAACTAAGCGTACCGACCGAGAAAACTTTATCTTCACGATCAAATATTCCCCTGTCAAAAGCACTTTCCTGCGGCTTAGTAATTAATCGGTTATCGGAAGTAAAATTATAGTGAAAAACTGTATGCCCGGGCCATGCCTTACGAAAAAGAATATTAATATTCGGATCTGCAGTTAAAACGCTAGCAATATACTCTACAATTGCATCTATGACTACAACCGCAACGCGTCCTCCCTGTCTAAGATAAAATTGCGAATCCTTTAGTATATGAGAGAGGGCCTTTTCTCCAACTTTTGCAGGTATATTAGACACGATTAAGTCAAAATTCGTGCCTACAATATCATCGTAACCTAAACTAGCATATGTTTTGATATCTCCTACGTTATTTATAACAGCGTTTCGACGACTATAATCGAGTGCTAATGCATCTCTATCAACCATATGAACAACGCTATCGGGATAAAAACTTTTTAATGCAATACCTATGGGTCCATAGCCACAACCAAAATCTAAAACCTTATTGTAGGCATCAATCTTTTCGAAAGTAAATGTCCTAAGCAAACGCTGAGTGCCATGATCAACCTCGTGAGAAGAAAAAAGGGATTGGGAAACCTGAAAATTAAGACTATGTCCTCGATAATCGTATTTAATTGTTTTCTTTAAATACGCATCAACTTCTCGATTGTTGCTTGTTAAATCGAGCTTGGTTAGCTCTATATTATTCATGAAAGGTTTGTTATGGGCCTAATCATACCATGAATCTAAAATTGAATCAATCCTATGGGCTTTTAATTATTAGTAAATAGTCTTGCGGAATTTATTTCCCCAATACAAAGCAATTGGGCGAATAAAAAAAAATAAAATTTCCGAATTATATTTTAACCTCTTTTTAAAAAAAGCGTTTATAGCTAATAAATGCATATCGATTCGAAAAAAATCCTTCAATAATAGTCCTATTCCATAATTTTCCCCTACCTCTTTCCATCCTAATCCTTCATTCGCTATTCTTTGAAATAATTTTTTTACTTTAGTATATGAATGTGCATGCAACATTACTGCTTTAGGATTATACACACTAACATAGCCTGCTTTAAAAACCCTTTTCTGAAAAAGTTTATCTTCGCAATAAGATGCCCCAGTAAATCTAGAATTTTCCCATACTTTTTTACGAAAAGCTAAATTTACACAAGAGAAACCAAAATCACCGTATTTTTTTAAGAATCTCTTTTCTTCGCTGGAGTAATATAAAATATAGTTATTTTCCCAATAGAAAAAATTTGGGTAGTTAGGATCATCTGAATTTGGACATCTAAGCTCACCCTGAACCACATCTGCCTTGTTAAAAACCAGAGGCGAGATTAATTCTTGCAGCCAACTTTCATCTACGGGTAGTGCATCAACTGATAGAGTAACAATATATTTTCCTAATGCAAGACTGCACACCAAATCACGACTGCGACCACAATCGAATTCTTCTGGACGAATTTGAATGATTCTGGACACATGTGGAATAAGTCTTTTTAATGTTTTTCTACCTTTCCCAAAATATAATACTACTAGTTCATAGGACCACTTAATATCTTGGGCTGCAAGTCTTTTCAGAAGCTCATCAAGTATTGGTCCTGTATCACGAATCATTATAGTAACTGAAATTAATGGTTTCATGCTTATTTTAATTAAATTATTATTGAACAATTATAACGAGCCAACTTACAGATTATAAACCATTTACTAAGCTTTTAAATATGTTAAAAATCCATTTGCTATTTAAAAACTGATGATTTTAAAGATAGTTTTAATTCCAAATTCTTGTGTAAAAATAGCTGTTTGGTTATTCAAGATTAGTATTTATTGACTCTGATTTGTTTTCTCTAAAAAATTGTTATAAGATACCTTTTAATATCTCGTGAAAAATATAAATTTTTCAATTTCAAGAGTAAAAGCACGCATAGCTTTTGTTGGAGATTTCAAGTATAACTTTGGTTCAAGTAATACTATATTAAATTATGTACGAACAGGTGCTGCGCTTGGTTACGAATTTCGTGTTTCAGAATTTGGAAATATCGACAAGATCGTAAGAGGTTCAATTCCGGTAGCAAAAAAAAATTGGAAACCAGATTTATTCGTGTTTGTGTACGAATCATATCAATTTCTTTCAGATGAAGATATTGACCAAATATGTTCATTTATTCCTCGGTCGCAACGAATCATAATAGATCCTGACGGTAAATACTCACAACCCGAATCCATTTCCGGCGATACTAATCACTCAACGCCTGATTCCTATAAATATTGGAAGAATCTGTATGATGTACTGTCAGATATTGTTCTTCAGCCTACTATCAAGCCAGTAGAAAGCAAAAAAATACAATCATTTCTTTATTTTGGCATGGGATACAAAAATTCAAGTTTTATCAAACGACCTAAGAAATTTGATTTAATATACGTCGGTAATAATTGGTATAGATGGTCGGCTATTTACTTTCTGATCAAGGCAATTGCTCCAATCAGGTCACGTTTAAAACGGGTTGCGCTTATTGGAGAATATTGGTCTAATAAAATTCTTCCAGTATATGAGGGTACTACTTATTCAGATGTTAATTTCTTAAAAAAAAATAATATTGAAATTCTCGAACCCACACCATATGGGCAAGTAGAAACAACAATGAGCATGGGTCTTATAAACCCAGTATTCGTGCGGCCAATACTCAATAAGCTTAAATTTGTGACTCCTAGAATGTTTGAAACTTTTACAGCTGATACGGTACCCTTAATACCGAAATATTTTACTCATGCTCAGGATTTATATGGTAGTGATGTAAATAAATTGCTTCTCTCCAATAATCCCGCTAGAGATATTCTTAAAATTCTCGATAACTATAAGACATATAATAATCTCTGTAGGGAAATTAGAGAAATGTTAAACAAGAAACACTCATATAAGACAAGAATCAATCAATTACTAAAGTTTGCATGATAATAAATTTATGGCTAATATATTATTAACTGCAGAAAATTTTGCTTTCGGCCCAATCGGTAAACTTCTTGTCGTGGCTGAGCTACTTAGAGAACAGGGCCATGTGCTTACATTCGTTGGATTTGGAACATCACTACAGCTTGCCAAAAAATTTCCGTTTACTAAAGTTTATGAACTAGATACTGATAATCCATCAAACAGTGCTGCACTCAAAAAGATTACAAGACAAACAGATGTTTTAATCAGTTCTATGGATATTCCAAGCTTGGTTATTGCAAAACAGCTTGGAAAACTGACTATATGGATCGACTGTTTATTCTGGTTTTGGGATAGCATTCCTAATCCAGTCCTTAAAGCTGATCTTTTTATTAGAGAACGCTCACTGAAAGATAATAAAAACAAATTAAAATTTGAGTTAAAGATTAAAAATATGTTCGATGTTGGACCTATCATCGGTAAAATGGCGGATATTAAAAGAAAGAAACAAGTACTTGTTTCTTATGGAGGGGGAGAAGCAACGTACTCATATAGAATTGGACGTGATACAAATTTCCCTTTTGTAATGACCAAAATATTTTTGGATTATGTAGATTTAACACAATTTGATAAAATAATTGTCGCTACGAACGAGCACGCCACAAAAGATTTAGAAGAAAAATTTCCACAAGCACCATTTGAATTTACCTGTCTTTCCTATGATAAGTTTCTTAAAGAATTGTCGCAATCTGAACTTATCCTTATAACACCGGGTCTTGTAACCTCCGAGGCTGCTTTCTATTCAGGAACCCCTACAATTTTTCTCCCAGCGTCAAATAATAGTCAATATCTTCAATTGAAAGAATTTCGCGAACGCGGTCTAGCACCAGCTTCTGTTCACATGTCAGACTTTATGACAAGACTTCACTTAGAAAAAATTTCAATTATGGAAAGTACCAAACCAGTTCTAGCTCAGCTACGTCAACTAGAACATTCTTCAAAATTACAAGCAGGCGTAGGAACAGCAATAGACAAATTAGTGTATAAACGAAGAGGCTGGTCAACAAAGTTCGTTATTAATGGTCAAAAATTTATAGACTCACTAGGCGGCAATGGCGCTCAAGCAGCCACAGATAAAATTGTTCAATTTCTCGCAACCAAGAAGATTAAATAAATCAAAATATGCAAGAAGGCTATTTCAAAAACAAAAATATCTTAATAACAGGCATAACGGGATTTATCGGCTCGAATCTAGCAGAAAAATTACATACATTAGGTGCAAATGTTTACGGTATTTCCCGATCTTCTCAGAATAAATATATTCTTACAGGAGACATATCTGATTTTTTAAGCATCGATAAAATAATAAAAAGTAATCAGATTGATATTTGCTTTCATTTAGCTGCTACCTCATTAGTTGAGTCAGGACAAAGTGATCCGCATAACACATTTAGACTTAATATATTGGGAACGCTTAATATCCTAGAATCTGCTCGGAAAAACAATTTGGAGAAAATCATTGTTGCATCAACAGCTCAAGTATATGGAAATAATCCCCCATTTAAAGAAACAGATCAAATAATATCCTCTCGTCCATACGAAACATCAAAAATCTGTACCGATTTACTAGCCCAATCATATGCTAATACATTTAATTTACCTGTTTTAATCTCACGATGCGTTAATACTTACGGGCCAAACGATTTAAACTTAAGTCGTCTAGTTCCAAAAACTATTAACAGTATTCTGCATGATCAAAATCCCAAAATGTGGGGAGAAGGAAATATTATCCGAAACTATTTATACATTAACGATGTAATTAATGCATACATTTGCCTTGCAAAAGTAAATATGGAAACTATTACCAAAGACCGAATTTTCAATTTTGGCAGCAACAATTTTATTTCTGTTAAAGACCTCATGCAAAAAATTATTAATTTGTCAAAAAAAAACATGAAAATTGAAAAAATTAATGGTTATCGAAATAATGAGGTTCGAGAACAAAATGTTTCATGGTTAAAAGCTAAAAAAATTTTAGGTTGGAAACCAAAAACAAGTTTAGACACCGGATTGAAAAAGACTATGGAGTGGTACGAAGAGTATTTTAAAAAGAATTATAAGTAAAAACAACATTTTACAAAATGGTCTCTATAATCTATAACAGCATTAAACATTCAACATCCCTAGAACATGTTCATGAAGGATTGATTAAGGTTATTAAGAAAATTAGCGAAAGCTCTGTGAACCAAAGGATAGGATTTGTTGCAGGTATTATAAGTTCTGACGGAGATGAGAATATGCCTAACAATATAGAAAAACTAAGGCAATACACAGAGAAACTAAGAAAAAAATACAATTTTCCGATTTTTTCATCAGTTGATGTATTTAGTAATGGGCTCTATGATCAAATGGAAGAAGTAGAATTTGAAAGAGAACTAAGAGAGCATCATTTTGTTCAATTCTGGAAAATGATATTGAAAAGTGGCCATATTACAGATATATTTATGACTCCTAGATGGGAGATGTCTAGGGGAGCCAAAGTTGAGTATATCACTGCAAAAAAATTAAAAATTAAAATTCATTTCGTAAAGGAAATTTAAAAACATAATATGGAATGACATCGTGAATGCAGCAGGTATGCGTTTAATTTAAATTATTATGTTATATGTATTTATTCGTGCAAACAATATCATATCCAATCTTAAACCTCTTAATTATATCGGTAGCTACTAGGATAAACTATAGAAAATTTAGGAGACAAAAAATTCCACAAATTTCTTAAATTTTGTAAGAATATAAATTTCATATCTTGTGATACCAAATTATATTTTAGATTGTTGAATCAAGATTAATCGCTATTTAGATGACACTTCTTATACTTTTTTCCGGAGCCGCATCCTCCTTCGTTAAAACTTCGGCGGGACAAGCCAGCTAGGGAATAACTGGATAATGGCACTTCTTATATTTTAAACCAGAACCACAAGGACACGGATCGTTTCGGCCAAGTTTCTTCTTGACGCTTACGGACGACTGACTACCGACTACGGCAGATTCATTGCTCAAAGATTCAATCTTTGATTGCTGTTTGCTTTTTGCTTTTTGTTTTTCACTTGTTTCCCTAGTTTGCAATTCAGGAGAAATAGGGGTGTCGCCTGCAGCTTGCAGGTGAATATGCTTATGTTCATGGACGGGTTCTGGTGCTTGGACTTGGATTTTGTATATTCTGTGAACTATTTCATCATCAATTGCGGAAATAAGTTGTTCGAACATTTTAAATGCTTCATTTTTGTACTCAACTAGTGGGTCACGCTGTCCATATCCGCGAAGACCTATCCCCTGACGCAAATTCTCAACTGCATCAAGGTGTCCAATCCAAAGATTGTCAATTACCGATAGTGCTACAAATCTTTCAATTTGCCTTGCTAGTTCATTTCCTAAATCTTTTTCTCTTTTTTCATAAATATCCAGCGCAAGCTTTGACAAGAGCCCGATCTTATCATCTGTATTTGAAACCTGCATGAGCTGCTTTGTGATTTCTTTTTTTGAATTATCATCAAAGGGAATAATTGTAGAAAATTCTTCTACAATTGCCTCATCGGGTGAGCTTCCCTGCCCTGCCGGCAGGCGGGCATTTTCCATAAGTTCCTGGCTTTTTATATTTACAATTATGGAAATTGCCGAAGTAATTTTTTCAAGTGTTTCCTCTTTTAATGCTTTTTCGTCCTCACTTGAAGCTTCAAGAATTTTTCTTCTTCTTGAATAAATTATTTCCCGCTGCTTGTTGAGTACATCATCGTATTCGACCAAATGTTTTCTGATATCGAAATTAAATCTCTCAACTTTGCTCTGTGCCTGTTCTATTGCACGCGATACTATTCCATGCTGAAGAGGGACATCTTCGGGCATATTAAACCTTGTCATAATCCCTGCAATTGTTTCTCCCCCAAAAAGCCTCATGATCTCATCATCGAGTCCTACAAAGAAAAGTGACTTCCCTGGATCTCCCTGACGTCCGCTTCTTCCGCGCAGCTGATTGTCAATTCTGCGCGACTCATGCCTTTCGGTTCCAATTACAAAAAGCCCTCCCGCTTCAAGAACTTCTTTGTGTTTCTTCTCCCAATTTCTCCATTCTTTTGAATCTTTATCTTCACGTCCGTCTTTTCCCTTCGGCGTATCGCCTCCCAGAATAATATCAACACCTCGTCCTGCCATATTTGTCGCTACAGTTACAGCTCCTTTTTCTCCTGCTTTTGCGATAATTTCTGCTTCTCTTTCGTGATTTTTAGCATTTAAAATTTCATGTTTTATGCCTCTTCTTTGCAAAAGCTGAGCAACTATTTCATTCTTATCAATTGCTGTGGTTCCTACAAGAACAGGCTGTCCTTTTTTATGCGCCGCTTCAATTTCATTGGCAACTGCAGATATTTTTGCTCTACCGGTTTTATAGACCGAATCTGCCACGTCTTTTCTGGACATATCTTTGTTGGTAGGAATAACTACTACTTCAAGTCCATAAATTTTATTAAATTCTTCTGCCTCGGTAACCGCGGTTCCAGTCATTCCGGCAAGTTTCTCGTACATTCTGAAATAATTCTGAAGAGAAACTGTTGCCAGAATTTTTGACTCCTTTTGCACCGCAACGCCTTCTTTTGCCTCAATTGCCTGATGAAGCCCTTCAGAAAGTCTTCTTCCCTCCATAAGCCTCCCCGTAAATTCATCAACAAGAATTACCTGTCCATCTTTTACTATGTAATCTTTTTCTTTTTGAAAAAGTGTTCTTGCTTTAAGCGCCGCTTCAAGATGATAGACGGTATCAAAATCTTTTTCATAAACATCTGCTATGCCGTAAAGCTTTTCTATCTTTCCAATTCCATGATCCGTAAGATGCGCAGTTCTTAATTTCTCATCAATTTTGTAGTCAATATCCGAAGAAAGTTTTTCTACAATTTTTGCGTATTCATGGTATTTTTGACCTGGGGCTTCATCCGGTGCTGATATGATATGAGGAGTTCTTGCTTCATCAATTAGAACCGAGTCAACTTCATCAACAATTGCGTAAAAATGCCCCTTCTGCACAAGATCGGAAAAATTCTGCATCATGTTGTCCCGCAAATAATCAAACCCAAACTCCGAGTTTATTCCATAGACTACATCCGCTTCGTAAGCCTCTTTTCTTGAAATAGGTTTTAGATGAGACAAACGAAAATCCCAGGCTTTTTCATCTGTAAAATCCGGATCGAACAAAAACGCCTGTTCATTTATGATTGTTGAAACTGTTAGCCCGAGGAGTTTGAAAACCGGACCCATCCAGCCCGCATCACGTCGCGCAAGATAATCATTTACAGTTACTAAGTGGACATTATTACCGGTAAGAGAGTTGAGATATAATGCGGGGACTGCTGATAATGTTTTCCCCTCTCCTGTTTTTTGCTCGGCAATTTTACCGTTAGCAAGAGTTATTGCCGCCATAAGCTGCACATCATAATGCCTTTGTCCTATGGTTCTATTAGCGGCTTCACGAGCTAACGCAAAAGCTTCCGGCAGGATAAGTTCAAGAGATTCTTCTTTTGAAATTCTTTCTTTAAATTCTTCGGTTTTTTTGGGAAAATTTTCGTCCTTTAACTTTTTAAATTTATCTTCAAAAGAATTAATCTCTTCTACAATTGGCCTTAATTTATCTATTTCCTTATCGTTGGAGTTGAATAATTTACCGAACAGCGCCATAACCTTTCTATTTTACCATTCTTGAGGCTAAAAAAAAACCCTGCCAGTTTCTTGAGGATTCGGGCAGGGTTTTACCAACTGATCAATTGGTAATGTTCCAAATT
>ERZ1292623.685-Hain-H51-01um-R1-685-length-35057-cov-7_pt2 | contig 21000 bp, 24 predicted proteins | sample MGYA00564398_ERZ1292623 | MGnify/ENA primary metagenome ERZ1292623 (study PRJEB36523, sample SAMEA6512633) | groundwater metagenome | collected 2019-01-07 | study: AquaDiva: Metagenomics assemblies of 32 groundwater samples | reverse complement strand
GGAAGAGGATCTATCAGAATTAGCTCAGCTTATAAGAATAAGGTATAGCCGGCATATATCAATCTTTCAGATAGATAGAGTTGCAGAGAGGTTAGTAAGAGTGGATGAGAAATTTAGAGCTGATCTAAATAGCCGACTATCTGTTATTGAGCCTCCAGAACTTGCTCAGGCCATTATAAGAAAACTTACTGCTACTAATATTAGACTTAAGTATTGGAATTAAGAGATAGATGGTGGGTAGATAAATGATTTTATTTAATGTGGTAAACTAGGCAACTGTTATGGCTTATGTTGCTGATCTTCATATTCACTCCAGATTTTCCAGGGCTTGTTCACAACAGCTTAATATACCTAATTTAGTTGAATGGGCAAAACTTAAGGGTATTGATCTTTTAGGGACTGGTGATTTTTTACACCCTTTATGGTTGACTGAACTTAAGAATCAATTAAGTGAAGATGGCTCTGGTTTTTTGACCTTTTCAAAAGATCCATCAGTTAAGTTCCTTTTAACAGTTGAGATTGCTTCAATGTATTCTCACAAAGGCAAGGGAAGAAGAATACATAATTTGGTATTCTTGCCGGATTTCCAATCAGCAGAAAAGTTTCAAAAAGCTTTACTTTCCAAACATGCAACGCTGGCATCCGATGGCAGGCCCATTGTTGGTATACCCTCAAAAGATTTACTTTCTATGGCTTTGGAGGCTTCAGACAAAGCCTTGTTTGTGCCGAGTCATCTCTGGACGCCATGGTTTGGTCTATTCGGCTCAGAAAGTGGATATGACTCTTTAGAGGAATGTTTCGAAGATATGGTAGGTCATGTATATGGGATTGAGACTGGACTATCTAGTGACCCTGCAATGAATTGGAGAATAACAGAGCTTGACAGCCGATCAATTCTTTCATTTTCAGATGCTCATTCATTACCTAATTTAGGTAGGGAGGTAACAGTACTGGCTGAAAATTTAAAAGATGGGTACGAGGGTTTATATCAGGCAATCAAAAATCAAAAAATTGCAGGGACAATTGAGTTTTATCCTGAAGAAGGAAAATACCATTATACAGGACACAGAATGTGTGGAATTAAATATTCCCCAGAGGATACAAATACTAAAGGAACAACTTGTCCAAGATGTGGTAGAAGTTTAACTGTTGGAGTAATGGAGAGAGTAGAAAAGCTCGCTTCGCGAGATGTTGGGGAGATTGGGGTGAAAAGGCCGGGATACAGAAAGTTGGTCCCCCTTTTACAGATAATTGCAGAAGCGCTAAATTCTGCCCCAACAACACAAAAGGTTTTAAATGAGTATAAAAAGTTAACAATTAGTTTGGGAAGTGAAATTAAAGTTTTAACTAAAACTGAAATTACTGAAATTGCAAAAATTGCAGGTCCTAAAATTGCTGAAGGAGTTGAAAAAGTCCGTAAAGGGGATTTGGTTATTGATCCGGGATATGATGGAGTATATGGAGTAGTGAAGATATGGAGCAATGAGGAGAAAGAGGTTGAGGAGCAAAAATCAGAAGCTCCACAGTTGGAATTGTTTGATTAGGTTGCTTTTATGACTCACACTTCGCTACTCGCAAGTTAATATGAAGATTTTTAAAGACCGACAAGCTGCAGGAAAATTACTTGCAAAACGTTTAAAAAACGTGAGTTCGGATTTAGTCCTCGGTATCCCTAGAGGAGGAGTTGTAGTGGCTGCTGAAGTAGCTAGGAAGCTTAGTCTACCTCTGGATGTCTTGGTGGTACGTAAAATTGGGGCTCCATTTCAGAGTGAACTTGCCCTAGGTGCGGTTGACGGGGACGGAGAAGTTGTTTGGGAAGAAGATTTGCTAAAGGAAGTGGGGGTGAGTAGGGAGGAACTTGGGGATATAATCAAAAATGAATGGAAAGAATTAAAAAGGAGGGAAGATTTATACAGAGCTGGAAAAGGTGAATTAAATGTCGATGGAAAAGTAGTAATACTTGTGGATGACGGAATAGCAACAGGAGCAACAACACTGTCTGCCATAAATTATCTTAAAAGACATAAGGCAAAAGTGATTTTGGCTATACCTGTTGCTTCAAAAGAAGCTGTAGATAAGATTAGGGCTGTTGAGGGGGTTAGGGATGTTGTTTTGGAGATTCCGGAGTATTTCCAAGCTGTTGGCCAGTTTTATCAGGATTTCTTACCCGTTTCTGATGAAGAGGTGGTAGAGATCCTTCGACTCCCCTTCGACTTCGCTCAGGGTCGCTCAGGATGACAACAAGGATTAAATATTGTATCCTTGTTGTCAATTACTCATATGAAAAATGATGATTTTCTAAAAGTTGCCAAAAAAGCAGCCTTAGAAGCTGGAAAAATAATTTCCAAATATTCTGGTAGTCAGCACAAGTTAGTCTACAAGGAAGGGGATAAGAGCAATTTTGCAACTAAAGTCGATTTTGACACAGAAAAAGTTATTGTCTCAATTCTAAGCAAGAGTTTTCCCAACCACAACATTTTTGGTGAGGAAGAGACAAAGATCAACAATAACTCAGAATTTAGCTGGATGATTGATCCTTTGGACGGAAGTTTTTCTTTTAGCCTAGGTATTCCAACGTATTCTATTTCGATTGGTCTTTTACAGAATAATGAACCTATTTTAGGAGTAATTTATAATGTGAGTTTTAAAAATCTATACTGGGCCCAGAAAGGTAAAGGTGCATTTTTAAATGGGAAAAAAATTTCTGTCACCCGTAAAAAGAGATTGGATCAGGCAGGAGTAGTTTTGGACTTTGGACACAGGTTAAGAAGACAACAAAAATATGATTGGTATATAGGGCCTCTAATGAATAGGATTGGATATCTTTACTCATTTGGATCATCTGTTTATATATTAGCTATGATTGCCCAGGGAATGTTAGATGCAGATTGTTGTGATGCCTGGATTTGGGATTTTGTGGCAGGGGTTGTAATTGTCAGAGAAGCCGGAGGAAAAGTGACAGATTTTGAGGGAAATGAACCTGATTGGAGCAAAGAAAGGCTGTCTATTGTTGCTTCAAATGGTTTAATTCATAATCAAATCCTAGAGGCATTAAGGTGAAATTGATTATTGGTTTAGGAAACCCAGGGCCTAAATATGAAAAGGTGAGACATAACTTAGGATTTATGGTGGTGGATGAGTTTATAAAGAAGATGGATGGTGGAAGGTGGAAGATAGGGGTAGAAGATAGAAATTGGAAGGTGGAAAAGAAATTTAAAAGTGAGATCCTTCGCGGAGTTTACACTGAGCGAAGTCGAAGTGCTCAGGATGACAAAGAGGAGATAGTCCTAGTAAAGCCTCAAACTTATATGAACAACTCTGGTTTAGCTGTAAAACTCCTTACTACCAACTACCAACTACCAACTACCAACTTAATAGTTATTCATGATGATCTGGATCTGCCGCTTGGTAAAATCAAAATCAGACTGGGTGGGGCAGCTGCAGGACATCATGGAGTAGAGTCAATCATAAATTCTTTAGGAACAGATAAATTCATAAGAGTAAGGCTTGGGATTGGAAATTTAAGAACTCAAAGTTCAGAACATAAGCATGCTCATGTTGATGCAGAAAAATTTGTTTTACAGCCGTTTATGCATTCTGAAAAATCAAAAGTTAAACATATGATAAAGCAGGTAACTCATGCAATTGAACTGCTTTTAGAAAAAGGACTCCCTATTGCGCAAAATCAATATAATTGATAAACTAAATTTTAATGAAAGACTTATTAAACCCTTTTCGTTCCACTCAAGCTGCAATTCTTTTAGGAAGCTTTATTGTGGCTATGGCAATACTTATGCATGGTGGAGTGATTAAGCTGGGTAAAGTTACGGCACCAAAAGGAGTAGGAGGTGGATCTGCTGCAGCCCAGCCTTCTCAACCACAAGCTCCCAGAACAGAAGCAGATATTGTTAAAAATCTTAAAAGTCAAGCTCAAAAGCTTGGTTTAGACAGCGGGAAATTTGATTCCTGCTTGGATTCGGGAGAAAAAGCATCTTTGGTGAAAGCAGACTTGGATGATGGCAGCAAAGCAGGGGTCAATGGAACTCCGGCATTTTTTATAAACGGCAGATTGCTGTCCGGAGCACAACCTTTTGAACAATTTAAGAGTGTGATTGATGAGGAACTATCAGGTAGTACAGCTGCCACAGACAGGAAAACAGTAGATGTAGGGAATTTGCCACCTTTGGGTCAAGCATCTGCAAAAGTGACCCTGATTGAATTTTCTGATTATCAGTGTCCTTTTTGTGCAAGACATTTTACACAAGCTGAAGCACAACTTAAAAAGGAATATATAGACAAAGGACTGGTCAGATTTTATTACAGAGATTATCCGCTATCTCAAATTCACCCGGGAGCACAGAAGGCTGCTGAGGCAGCAAGATGTGCAGGGGATCAAGGGAAATATTGGGAATACCATGATGCTGTTTTTCAAAATCAGACCACTATATTCTGATATAATCCTCAGGTAATGAATAAGAAATGGCCTATTTTAGGAGGGATTACTATATTATTCATAGTTTTCCTAGCCTGGCTTTTTATTGAATCTTCCAAGCCTTTGCCTGGTACAAAAATAGATGATTTAGGCAGAGGACATGTGCCAATTGGTGAGCAAGTTGAATATAATTCCAATCCTCCAACATCAGGAAAACATTATGAAGATTGGGTTAGAGCAGGAGTATATGATAGTGAAAAGGATGATAGGAATTTAGTTCATTCACTGGAACATGGCTACATAATCATGAGTTATAAATGCGTCATTGCGACCCCGAGCGAAGCGAGGGGGAAGCAATCTTCCACGGATAATAACGAGATTGCCACGCCCGCCTCTGGCGAGGCTCGCAATGACGGGTGTGAAGAAAGAAAAGAGCAACTATCCCAAGTTTATGAAAAAAAGGGTAAAAGAAAGTTAATAGTTGTTTCAAGAGAAAATCTTGACACAAACTTTGCTTTAACTGCATGGACTTATCTTGATAAACTTGATCAGTTTGATAGCACAAGAATTGAAGAATTTATTGATGCTCACAGGGATCAGGGTCCTGAAAGGACTATGGAATGACAATTCTTAGCTACATTTTATTTTTTACTCTTTTAGGAAGCGTTATTTCTCTTATTGGTGGGGTGTTGTTACTTTTAAAAGAAAAATTTGCCTTGAAAATCTCCCATTATCTTTCTGCTTTTGCAGCAGGGGCTTTGCTTGCAACAGCATTTTTTGATTTGCTTCCTGAAGGCAACCTCCCTCTCTGGGCTTTAGTTGGAATATTAACTTTTTTCCTTTTAGAAAGGTTTATTCACCACCATCATATCTTACATAGTCATGGAAAAGTTGAAGAAAAAAAGACAGTTATACCTTTAGTAATACTTGGGGATACTATGCATAATTTTACGGACGGTGTGGCTATTGCAGCAACATTTTTAATTAGTATTCCTTTAGGCATTGTTACCTCCTTGGCTGTTGCAGCACATGAAATCCCCCAAGAAATAGGTGATTTTGGACTTCTTCTTAATAGAGGAATGAAAAGAGGGAAAGTGCTTTTAATAAACCTTTACAGCTCCTTGGCAGCTTTGCTTGGGGCAATCCTAACCTATATTTATAAAGATAAGATAGAGGAATTTTTACCTTTGATTTTATCTGTAACTGCAGGATTTTTTATATATATTGCACTGGCAAACTTAATTCCTGAAATCCACAATAGGGATAACCAAAGAGTGGCTTTTTGGGAATCAGTAATGCTTTTAATAGGTGTAATGGTAATATATTTTGCCATCTCTTCTTTGGAAGGTGTTCATTAGGATGAGTCAAATAATTCTAGCTTGTGATGATAATGGAAAGTTTTTGGAATATATACCAAAAGAGGTTGGACATACCGGCAAGGGCAGGAGACATCTTGCAATAACGGTTCTTTTGTATAACTCGAAAGGTCAGGTTCTTCTACAAAGAAGAAAACATGAAATTTTTGATAATATTTGGGATTTGACTGGTGCAACCCACCCCTTGCATCAGGAAAAAGGTGATGAGTCGTTGGAAGAAGCAGTTCTGCGTTGTCTGGAAGTGGAGTATGGAATAAAAGATAAGATTCCTCTTAAAAATTTGGGATTTTTTAATTATTTTGCCCCGTACCGTACGGTACAGGGTGAATATTGTGAGAATGAGCATTGTGCAATTTTAGTTGGGGAATACAACGGCCCAATTTCCCTAAATCCAAGTGTTGGATATGAATATAAATGGATTTTTAAGAAAGCCTTTTTGGAAGATATTAAACAAAAGCCTGATAATTACACGGCTTGGGCACGGGAAGCAGTTAAACTACTAGGAAAATCGATCAGCCATGTTTTAAGGTATGGAGGTTTTTCAAGGACAGAACGCAGATAATTTATTTTGGAGGTGCGAAGGATATCATGCTTTCATCCGCAACCCTTACCTCCTCAAAGATAACGGACCCTCTTGATCTGAAAAATTCTTCTATTTCCTGAAATTTATCTTCAGGTGCAGAAGCTCCTGAAGTTAATCCAATACAAGAAAATCCTCTAAAATCACTTGGATTCAGTTGTGATGCCTCATCAACAAAGAAACTCTCAGCATCGTGTGCCAGTGCAACTTCTTTTAATCTTGTTGAATTTGAACTTGTTAGAGAACCGCAGACTACTACGGCTTCAGCCCCTCTTCTGACCATTTCCTTAACCCCATCCTGTCTATTTTGTGTAGCAAAACAAATATCAGTAACCTTAGGGGTAACAGTAGCAGGGAAACGTTTCAAAACAATATCTCTTATAACTTCCGCATCGTCAAAAGATAAAGTTGTCTGAGTAATTAAAGCAACTTTTAGAGGATCAGGTACCTCTACTTTTTCTGCTTCTTCCGCAGTTTCAATAAGCTTTATATCCGGAGCAAAACCTAGGGTTCCTACGGTTTCGTCATGACCTTTGTGTCCTATATAAAGAACTGTTAGGCCTTCACTGATATAACGTTGTGCTTCAGTATGAGTTTTAGATACCAGAGGACAGGTAGTATCAACCACACTCAATCTCCTCTGTTGGGCCTGATCCATAATAGCTGGAGATACCCCATGAGCACTAAAAACAAGGGGTGTATTATCAGGTACTTCACCTAAAGAATTTACAAAAGTGACACCACTTCTTTCAAAACCAGAAACTATATGAGTGTTATGAATTATTTCATGGTAAGAAAAAATTGGTGTATTTGGATTTTGCTCCTGGACACTGCGCAAAACATCAATCGCACGTCTTACTCCCGCACAAAAACCTCTTGGAGAGGCTAATAGTATTCTATCCGGCCAGTTTGAAACTCTTTCCATCATTTAGCTTGGGCAATCTTTTGATTATACACTATAAAAGAATATAAAAGAATCCTTGTCCCGACTTGGGCTTTTGTGGGGGCTTTCACAGCCTGCACAAGATTATCTGCCTTCAGGCCGTTTGTTATCAGTACAGGGACTCGCTTAAGATATTTTTGGATTTCTGAAATTTTACCAATCATTTCTCCGGAGACATCATCTCTTCCCGACGGAGATAACCCTTTAAGTACTTGTTTTATGTTTGAATTATTAACTTCAGATATTAATTTTGCCTCAGGATTTTTCTTAGGATCAGAATCAAAAATTCCATCAACATCAGATAGAAAAATTACCCTCCAAGCTTTCAGTATTTTAGCAAGATGACAAACTATGGTATCTCCTGATAAAACAGAACAACCCCACTTATCATCCAAAACCAAATCTCCAAATAGTACTGGGATTTGATTATTATTAAGATAAGCGTTGATTATTTCCATGTCAATATTTTTAAGCCTGCCTTTGGATTGAACAATAAAGGTATGCGGAATCAAACCTACAGCCCTTATCTTCGCTCCAAGTAAGTGTTTAACAATTATGGAATTTAATCTTGATATCTGCCTCTTAACTTGGTCGGAAGCCACAATTTGCCTATCAGTCTTTATTCCTTGATGGAGGTTGTATTTTTTTACCAGACCGTGAGCAAAAGAACCTACTCCATGGACCAGGATAATTTTATATTTATCCTGATCCAAAACGGCTTTGATTTCTTTCGCCAGCCTTTTGATAACTTTTAGGTTAGCTTTGGCAGCCGGTGCATCTTTGATTGTAATCACAGAACCGCCAAGTTTAATAACTAAAAGTTTCTTGCTCATAACTAAAAGTTTCTTCTTTGCCATTGATTTGAATTTGAATTATACCAAAAAGAGAAGTAAGATTAGCTCTATGGATTTTAAAAGGTATTTGGAAGAAAATGCCAAAAATATTGATCAGGAGTTGGATTTAATACTTTCAGATTTCCTAAATGAGACCAAAAAAACCAATATTAAGCTTGTGCCATTTGCTTTGGGATTTTTAAATGCCTGTAAGGGTGGAAAAAGAATAAGAGGAGTGCTGGTTAAGTTAGGATTTGAGATTGCTTCTCCCTTCGATAAACTCAGGGCTCGCAATGACGTAGTGAGAGTGGGAGCTGCTTTGGAGATTTTGCATACCGCACTTTTAATCCACGATGACATTATGGATAAAAGCCCAACCCGCCGTGGCCAGCCTGCACTTCATGAAGCCTTAGGAGGTGGACATTTGGGAATGTCACAGGCAATCTCTTTAGGAGATATTGGGTTGTACTTGCCAATCAGAATTATCACTGAATCAAATTTTCCGGGTGAATATAAATTAGAAGCCCTAAAGTGCCTTTCTCAAACACTGATAAATACCGGCTGGGGACAGATTATGGATATGGAAAAGGGAGATATAGAATTTGTAAATCTTTACAAAACTGCCAAATATACTATTGCAGGCCCTCTGCAGATTGGGGCAATATTAGCTGGGGTTGATAATCAGTTGTTAGGGAAGTTGGGGGAGTTTGGGGAGAGTTTAGGCATAGCTTATCAGATCAGGGACGATATGCTGGATGGGGAGGAAGTGGACATAACTTTACAGGATGCAGTAGAATATATCCTTAAGGCCAAATCACTCATTGCTGACATTACAGAGGATAAAAAATTCAGCAAGCTTTTAACTGAGATGGCCGACTTTTTAATTGAAAGGAAATTATAGATGAAAGTATTTTTAAAAGAGATTAAGTTTGACTCAACTAAACAAACTTATATACAGGATATAACCGATAAAGTGCAGCAGGCTGTTACTAAAAGCAAATCAGCAAATGGGGTGGTGTTTATTAATACCAAACACACCACCCTGGGAGTAGTGGTTCAGGAAATTGCCGAGCCAAACCTGATTGCGGATATCCTGCATCATAGCTTAAAACATGTGCCGGAAGATAGGCGTTCCACCCATGCTCAAGGTAAGTACCCGCATCCCACTACAGATTATACACATAGATGTCAGGATAATCCTTTTTGTGATGAGATAGATGAGGATTATAATGCCGCCGCTCACATCAGGGCTATTTTATATTCACACCCTTCTGTAATAGTGCCTTTCCAAGATGGTAAACTGGCGCTTGGTAAATACCAGCAGATTGCCCTTTTTGAATTTGACGGCAGGGATGGAACAGGTAAAAATCCCATCAGGCAAAGAACTGCCCAGGTTTGGATCTATCCTACAGATGGTATAGAAAGGATAGTCTAGCGTCTAGAAACTATTAACTATTAACTATTAACTATGAAGTCAGATCAACAGAACGTTCCTCCACACATTGCTATCATTATGGATGGAAACAGGAGATGGGCAAGGAGGCGAAGCCTCCCGGATATTAAAGGCCACGAAGCTGGCTCGGAGGCTTTGGAAAAAATAGTAGATGCTGCCCAAGGATTGGGGATTGAGACTGTGACTGTTTATGCCCTGTCTACAGAAAATATAAAAGAAAGGGCCAAAAGGGAAGTCTTGGGGCTTTTTAACCTGATGAGAAGAGGTTATCATCAAAGATTAAAAAAGATGATGCAAAAAGGAGTTTCAGTAACTATCCTGGGAGAACTGCACGGCCTTCCGGAAACCATAAAAAAGCTAATAAACCAGGTTAGAAGTATACATATAAAGAATGAATCTATAAAGCTTAATATTGCCCTAAATTATGGTGGTAAAAAAGAGCTGGTTTCAGCCATCAAAGATATTGTTAAAAAAGGAATTGATGTTAAAAGGATCAATGAGGAAATTGTAGAAAGGCATTTATATACCAATGGCCAGCCCGATCCGGAACTGGTGATAAGAACAGGAGGAAGAAGCAGGCTTTCTAACTTTTTACTTTGGCAAACAGCCTATTCAGAATTTTATTTTACTAAAACTCTTTGGCCGGATTTTGACGGAGGTGAACTAAAAAAAGCCATTGTTTGGTATCAGACCCAAAAAAGAAATTTTGGGAGGTAATTATGGTAGAATGTATATATGCCGTTTATTTGGGATTATGATATAAATAAGCTTAAGAAAACTAAATCAGGCAGGCTTTTGATTTTGGAAAGAATGATCAATTATGGACCTGATAAAGGTGAGAAGATTAGTTTATCCGAAGTTAAAAAAAATTGGAATAAATTGAACCTTGAACCCAGGAGAAAACGACTTTTTGAACTGCTCATTTGGGGAAAATGAACTTTTTTACTAAGGGTCAGCAGCTTATTTGGGATCAATTTAAAAAAGATGAATTTTTAAGATCCACTTTTTATTTTACTGGTGGAACAGCATTAACCCTTATTTACTTACATCATCGTGAATCTGAAGATTTAGATTTCTTTTCTGAACAACCTTTTGACACACAGATAACTCTGGATAAAGTTAGCCTATGGAGTGAGAAATTTAATATTAAAGTAAAATCTAGAAGTATTGAGAAAGTTCAAATGTTTGATTTTACTTTTCCCGATGAAGAAAGATTAAAAATTGATTTTAATCACTATCCCTATAAGAGAATGGAAAAGGGAAAAAATGTAGAAAAGGTTATCGTAGATAGTCTTTTAGACATTGCCATAAATAAGTTATTAACTACCAACCAAAGAACCGAAGTTAAGGATTTTGTAGATTTATATTTTTTGCTTCAAGAATTTACAGTTTGGACTTTGATGGATGGAGTAAAAGTAAAATTTAGAGTAGAACTCGAACCAGTCATTGTGGGAGGAGATTTTTTAAAAATTGAAGAATTCGATACCTTACCTAAAATGTTGGTACCTTTAAGTTTAAAGAAGCTTCAGAATTTTTATAGAGAGCAGGCTAAAAGATTAGGCATGCATACAGTTAAGAAATAGGGCCAAAAGAAATAAGGCCAAAAGAAATTTTGGGAAATAACTGAGGAGTCGATTCCTATGAAATATCTAAAGGTAGAAGACCTATGCGTTTCTTATCCTAATAATGGGGTAGCTGAAAAATTAGTTCTAAAAAATATAAATTTTAGCCTAAAAAATAGTGAATTTATTGCTGTTATTGGTTTATCTGGTGTGGGGAAAACAACTCTTCTTCATTCTATCATGGGCTTGTTGAAACCACAAAGAGGCAGATTATTAGTGGGAAAAGTAAAAGGAAATCCTGCAAAAATATCTGTTGTTTTCCAGGATCCTCTTCTACTTCCCTGGAGAAATGTTGTTCAAAATATTAGTTTCGGACTGGAAATTTCCGGATATCCTAAAGGAAAAATACCAAATAAGGTTCAACCGCTGATTGATTTAGTCAAGTTGTCAGGTTATGAAGCATATTATCCTGATGCGCTCTCTGGCGGAATGAAACAGCGTACAAATCTGGCCAGGGCCCTGGCTGTTGATCCTGACATACTCCTTTTGGATGAACCATTTTCCCATTTGGATGCCCTGACGCGGGAACATATGCAGATGGAAATTCTGGAAATTTTTGGAAAAACGAAAAAATCTTTTATCTTTGTCACACATCTGATTGATGAGGCTGTTTTCTTGGCTGATAAAGTGATTGTTTTGGGGGGAAAACCTGCCAGGATAAAAAAAATAGTGGAAATCCATTTTAAAAGGCCCAGAAATCTGTCATTAAAAGGCGCCAAAGCATTTACCCTTTTGAAAAAGAAGCTTCATAACTTATTGGAAAATGAAACAGTTTAATTTTAACAGTTTGCAATCTTTCATCGCAGTGGCTTTATTCCTTCTGGCTTGGCAGTTTGTTTCTGCAAAGGGTATAATCGATCCTTTCTTTATCAGTTCACCTTGGGAAATTTTAAAAAGTGATGTAGTACTGATAAACTCAGGAACAGTTTTACCCCATCTTTTGACCAGTTTAGCAGAGCTTTTCATTGGCTTTACCCTGGCAATTGCAGCTGGTGTTACCATAGCCTTACTGCTTGGCTGGTATGAAAAATCCTATGCTGCCTTTTCACCTTTCATCTATGGTTTGCATGCCATTCCTTATGCTGTTTTGATTCCTCTTTTTGTAATCTGGATGGGGATTTCTATTTGGACCAAAATTACAATTGTGTTTGTGGTGGTTCTCTATCCGATAATTATTACCACCCTTTCCGGGGTAAGAAATATTGATCCTTCATACATCCGACTGGCCAAATCTTTTGGGGCAAAAGATGCTACTATTTTTAAAACTATTATCCTGCCTGGCTCGCTTCCTTATATAGCAGCCGGTCTTAGAATAGCCATCTTTAGAGCCTTGGGAGGAGTAATTGTTTCCGAACTGTTTGTGGGAGGCAAAGGTCTGGGTTATTTAATTTCCTACTACGGCAATACTTTTCAGACTAGCAAACTTTTTGCTGTGATAGTAATAATTGTGGCAATCAGTACCACTTTCATAAGAGCGCTGTCTTTAATTGAAAGAAAACTAAGCAACTGGAAGCTTTCAAAAGATAGATATTGATAGCTTCTCAAAAGTTTGTTACTATGATGCAACATGAGGAAGGTTGCCTTTGTTCTACTGCTTGTAGTTTTTGTTTTTATAGGAGCAGTGCTAACTTTTTCCGTTTGGAAAAAAACTACTACCCCTAAGGTATTGAAAATAGGATTTCAACAGTCCACCGGCCTGCCTGGACACTCAATCGTCTTATTTGTGGCTAAAGATAGGGAATTTTTTAAAAAATATCACCTGGATGTGGAACTGCAGAGTATACCAAGCGGTGTCTCAAAGCTGCTCGTTTCCAAAAATGTTGATATTTTGCTTACTTCTCTTTCTACTCTCATTACTCCGGCTGCTTCTGGGGCAGATGTTGTCTGGGTAGGTACTATAAAAACCAAAAGCCCAAGCTTTGTCCTTTTCTCCAACAAAAAGGCAGAACAGATTAAAAGCGTTGCCACCTCAACCCAGGGGAGCTCAGTTTATCATGCCGCCTTGGCTATGCTGGATTTTTTAAAGATTAAGGACCAGGTGACATTGCATACTATATCGGGAGGGGTCAATGTGCGCTTTGCATCAGTAGTTTCCGGCAAGGTAGATGCTGCAACCACCGGGGAATCTGAATGGATAGTTTTTAGCAAACAAAATCCAGAGAAGGCTAAAGAATTTAAAGTGCTGGTCAGCACAGGTAAGGATAAAACTTCTTTCCCGCAGGATCCGCTTACTGTTGCAACTCACCATAATTTCCTAAGAGAGCATAAGGAAGAGGTGGAAACTTTTTCTAAAGCCCTTCTTGAAACCGTTTTCTGGATAAAAAATCACCATGAGGAAACAATTGATACCCTAACCCGTTATGATGCAACAAAAGAAGAGGCAAAAATATACCTTGATTTCTTTCTAGAAGGAGCTGATGAAATTACATTTGCACCCGACCGCTTGCTTGCCGAGGAGAATTTAGCAATTTTGGATTTTGAACCCAAAAATTTTAAGATGGATGATTTTATCTATACTGATATTGCCAATGATTTGAAAACTAAAGGATTTTTAAAGCAAGTTGGAGTCAACTGACGTGTAAAATAAGATGCTTTTTCTTGGGAGAGAAGGGGAAGGAGTCAACAAAGGTAAGCTCCAGGGGCAAAAAAATTCCCTTTTTAACCAGATCCTCCAAAGTCAGAGTTACCGACAGATAAAGGTGTGAACTTATCTCCCGCACAAGAATAGCCCGTAAAAGTTTTTCCTCCAAAACACCCTTTTTTAATTTCAGTTTTAGCTCAAGTTTTGGTCGGATTTTATCATCTAATATCGCCTCATACACATGCAGCTGGAAATCATCATCAACATAGGTTTTGACAGGCTGAAGTGCTTTTTCCACCTCCGAAGCATAGATGGTGGTTCCAGAAATTCTGATAACATCAAAATTGATTTTGCCAAAAACTTCCATCAGCTTTTTGCTGCCGCACCTGCACTCAAAATCAGTTATCAAGACCGAGTCACCTGTTTTATAACGTATATGAGGAAAGCCGGTGTTAGTGATCAAGCTGGTAACCACCAGTTCATTTTCTTCTCTCAAGACTTCCATATAAAGATGATGGGATGGATGGAAGAATTTAGGCTGATAATTTTTTGAAAGAAACTGGCAGCGATATCCTCTAAGACCCATTCCGTCCCCAGCATAACTAAAATCAAATTGTGCATTGGGAAATAGCTTTTTAAATAGGGTATATCTTGCCTCGGAGCAATATTCTCCTCCTAAGCGGATATGTTTTATCTTTTTTAAACTATGCTCTTTTCTAAGATAAGGAATAAAGAAATATAGAATTGTCGGGGAGGTTTGCAGTGCTTCAATTTTTACGAGTTTAGCCATCTTAGCAGTTCTTTCCAGGTTATTAATATCACCCAATATTGGCAAGGTAGAGGTTTTTTCTCCTAAAATTTGTGAGAAATTTAGAAAAGAGCCGGAAAAAACAGGACCAAGATGCAGGATATTTTTAAAGGGCATTTTTTTAAACCTTCTGATAAAGCTGCTGCCTTCAGGACGAAAACTGACAAAAGGAATGTTGCTGCCGGTGGTGCCGCTTGTCATGCTGATCCTTCTTATTTTTTGGGGATTTTCAAAAAAACGTCTATAAGGATCAATCCTGATTATTTCTTCTTTGATTAAAAAAGGAATTTTTTTAAAGTCAGCAGGGAAGGATATGCTTTTTAGGCTGATTTTCTGTTTATACTTATCCCTATAAAATGAGGAATATTTGTTTTCTAAAACAAACCTCAAAACTTTTATAAACTGTTTAAATTCCGTCTGATTCATGAAGGCTTAAAAGAAACCGCTGCAGCCTATAAATAAACAGCTATTATCACTTTGCTTTTGGTTTAGTAAAACTGCCAGCTGATCAGCTTGGTCCTTTTTAGCACAATCAATCACATCATCCTGATTGATCTCTGACTTTACTGCCTCCGGCTGTTTTTGGGCCTGTTGCACCTTAACTCTTGGAATCTGTGAAATGTAAATTAAAACTCCCATAAGCCCCAGTATTAAAATAATCACCGACACCCTTAGATGATGTAGATTTTGCTTTTTGTTCATATAATTTCAGTTAATTTCAATATATCACAAATTTCAATATATCACAATTTTAACGACACCTTAGGAAGTAATTACTTAGCAGATTGCAGTTGTTATTTGATATAATAACATAGCCTCTATCATTACATTGTGCAGGAGTACCATTCCAGCTAGGGATATATTCCCAATAAGGACCAATTGTGCTGACATCTGATGGTTGAGCTAAACCAGTAGAGCCTGAATAAAGCAGGGAGCCACATTGACCGGAATTTAACAAATTCATATAATATCCACTCCAGCTGATTGGTTGGGTGCAGGAAGGATCAGAATAGGTATAAGTATTTGAGTTGGAGATTACACAACCGCTAGTGTTATAGGCACCATACTCCAATTCTACCCATCCTGAACAGTCCCAGTCCCAGCTTCTAGTCCCGTCGTCTGATTTATAATAGAGACTACTCTTCCATCCTGCTCCCGGGTGAACATCACGATTAAAATCATAACAGTCTCCTCCCCGGCTGGCATAACCGGCAGGCTTACTGCAGGCATAGGTATAGTAGCTGGTTTGACCATAGTTATCATGATCCAGATCCGGATAAAATCTGGCAGGGTTGGAGCAGGCAGGAGCAGGGGTAGGGGTAGGAGTGGGGGTGGGAGTAGTAGTGTCTGGTGAAGTATAGGTAGTATTCGGCGTGGTATATGTGCTGGCAGGGGTAGTATAGAGAAGGATAGTTGAGCTTTCCGGGGCAGAAGCCAGGGTTAAATCCTGGGAGGTTACGGAAAAATTATAGGTTGAGGGACAACCGGATACAATCCCTGTATCGGATGAGGAGCAGTTTTCCAAAGTGGCAAAAAGCCTGAAAGATTTGCCATCACCTAAAGAAATATAGCAGTAACTTGCTCCTGTTTGCGGATCTGTAGGTGGTTGATTTAGAAAATCAGCCAGTTTATTGCCAGTATAAATTCCCTGGGTATCATTGGGGCTTGAGGCGCAGGTTCCGTCAATTCCGGCAGTTGAATCAGGGTATTTGTTATTTTTTTGAAAGTAAATTTCCAGGGCAGTAGCCAGAGTCTGCAGATCCTGTTTTCTCTTTGTGTCTCTTGCCTGGCCTCGGGTGTCCCCAAAGGAGGTCAAACCAATCGTTGCCAAAACAGCAATGATGGAAATGGTAACCAAAAGTTCAATTAAGGTAAAACCTTTCTTCATAACTAACTCCATTCTACAGATGTGTTGTAGGACTTGACAAGTAGGCTTTTTAAACTTACGCTAAAGTGGTGAATAATTTCCGCTCTAATATTTTGCAGATTGTATTAGGAATAGTAGTGGTGGTGGCAGTTTTTTTAATAATCTTGGCCGCAGCAAAGTATTTTAAGCTTTTACCAATGGGCATTTTAAAACAAGATCAGCCCAGCCCCCAGGCAATAAAGCCGCCTTCAGTTGAAACAAAGACTAAATTTATCTGCCCTTTGCTGGCATTTCCCTGTCCAAAAGCTACTATTATCACGAAATCTACTGATGCGGCCAATTTTCATGGCTTGGGATATAAATCAAAAATCTTTAAAGATGCGGTGGCAATTTTGGCTGGTGATTATACCATAAGTCTGAAACAGATAGGTTCTCCCAAGTGGCCCAAATCCTACCCTGGCACCACCGTCAAAATTAAATCCCAGAATCAGAATCTTGAGATCACTTATGAATTTCAGGGTCTGCCTGATAAGAAACTGGCCTCACCTTCTGGTTACCTGAGTGAAGGCCAGGTTATAGGCAAGTTGGAAGAGGGTTTTACTGGGTATAGAACATATGGTGAGGCCTTTTCCCTGGTTTTATATATGCAGAGCCTGCCGGATTTAAAATATCTTAATATTAAGCCTTCTGAGGCCACAGGATCAGGGATAATCTTGCAGTGAAGAAAATTATCATTTTTGTTTTGGCTTTTTTTATATTCGGGATAACCTGGCAGATCTTTAGGGAACAAAATCTTAAAGCTTTTTATATTTGGACAAAAGAAGATCCACTATTTACGAGTCCTGACTTTAATGAGGATAAGTTCTTAAAATCAGTTGAATTTTTGGGAACCCAACAAAATATCTCCCTGGATTTTTTTAAGCTAAAAAATAAAATTTTTCCCATAGATTTTTTAAAGGATATTACTCAAGCCTCCAAACTCCATAAAGCTTTTCTGGCTAAACCAGATCAAAGAGGAGCTGATAATTTGATAAAAATTTATTACAAAACAGCGGAAGACTATAGATTGGCAGTAGACGATTTTCTGACCCTTTTAAATTCAAAAGATTTTGACAGTATCAGGGATAGAAACTTTGTTTCCTTAAATACAGCCACCAATCTTAGTGTCATCAGGGCAGATCTTAAGAGGCTTAAGGAGAATGCAATCATTTTAAAAAAAGAGATAGAGGAGAGGCAGTGGTGTCTTAGTAGTGGGGTTAATTGCCGCAGAGTATCGCATTCTTTTACCAAGAAGAAACCAGTTGGAAATGAGCCGAATTTCAGTAAAGAAAAATTACTGCCAAGAGAGGTTTTACTGCCAACTTTGGATAAAAAAATTCCTCTATATGGGCCTTTTTTGGTTAAGACCAGATGTTTTGGTTTACCTGGCGAACAGGAGATAAGGACTCAACCTTTGTATGTTTATTTCCCAAATAACAAGGAGCTTCCTGAAGAAGATTCTAAGCTGGCCACCACCAATTACTATAAAAGAATTATCCCTAGAGATCCTGTTTTTGGAGGGAAAGGTTTGAATTGGATTCACTATCGAGAAACCAATATTTATCTTTGCGCTGACTCCAGCTACCAAAATACCTTAGCCAGTTTGTATTCTCTTTGGTCAAAAGGAAAAGATCATCCATTATTTGATAAGTTTTTAAAATCTGATAATTTGCCAAAGGAGATCAAGACTGCTGCAGAAGAGGGAAAGATTCTAGAAGATGAATTTTTTAAGGCCGAGTTTCCGTCTGAAGTTGATGCTGAAAATTTAGTGAATTATTATGCCTACTTTTATCATCTGACAGATGGTAAAAAAGATGAGTTTTTGGAAAGATATTTAAATTATTCCCGCAAGCTATCTGATTTAGAGTTGGTTTTGGGAAAAGCAGCTTCTTTATTATCCGCCCCAGTTAAGATTGAGGCTGTCAGCAGGGAGTATCAAAAGGGAAATTACACTTATCTATATATTCTAAGAAGCGCCTATGGCTTAATATATTTGGCTTTTTCTCCTTCTTTTTACAGATTGGATGAGCCCCTGGAGTACTTTGATAAGGCAGAAATTAGAAATAATTTAGGGTTTGAGGGAGGCTATCTAACCTACCAGCAGGCCCTGGAAAGATATTCCCCATCCCAAATAGAAAAGTGGAGTATTTTGGGGCGTAAAATAAAACTGGATATATTAAATCAACTAACGACACCCTAGGATGTAATTACTTAGCACATTGCAGTTATTTGATATAACAGCAGAGCCGCCAGAATCACATGATGCAGGAGTACCATTCCAGGCAGGGGTATATATCCAATAAGGACTGGATGATGATGATTGAGCTAAACCAGGAGAGATTGCTCCAAGCAAAGAGCCACATTGACTGGAATTTGAAAGATTCATATAATATCCACTCCAGCTGATTGATTGGGTGCAGGAAGGATCAGAATAGTCATAACTTGAGTTGGCGATTACACAACCGCCAGTGTTATAGGCACCATACTCCAATTCTATCCCTCCTGAACAGTCCCAGTCCCAGCTGCCATTATCAGGACGGGGACTGGTTTGGAATGCAGCTGCGGGATTAATAGTGCTATATTGGTCATTACAATCTGAACTAGTTGCCACATAACCGCTAGGCTGAGTACAGGCTAATGCTGTGCCATAGGTTGAGGATCCATAGTTATCTCCATCATTATCCCTATACCAGGTTTGTCTAGTGCAGGCATTGACTGTTAAGCTAAGAGGGGCAGTTTTAGAAATACCCCCTCCGGTGCCTGTGATAGTAACAGTGGATGGGCCTGTTTGAGCTGTTTCAGAGGCTGTTAAATTTAAAGTTGAAGAACAGGTTGGGCTGCATGGGTTATTACTAAAGGATGTACTTACTCCTGTGGGCAATCCTGAGGCAGATAAGGTGACTGGTACTGTAGTTCCTGAAGTTAGAGTGAGATTAATAGATTGGGTAACAGAAGATGCTTGGGTAAGAGTTCTAGCAGGAATACTTCCTATACTAAAGTTAAAATTATTAACTGTCAGACTAAAGCTGGTATCTTTAGTAATAGTGCCTGAAGTGCTGGTAACAGTAACAGTATTAACACTTGAGGGAGTATTGGAAAGAGCGGTTATTGTCATGGTAGTAGCGCAGTTTGAGCTGCAGGATATGGGGTTAAAGCTGGCTGTGACACCTGATGGTAACCCTGAAGCAGTAAATAAGACTGACTGTTGCGGCCCGGCATTTAAGGTTAAATTGATAGTTTGGTCAACGGATGAGCCGGAGATAACGGTTTTATCTCCTCCATTAGTCAGGGTAAAATCAGACTGGGCAGGGATAGGGACTACTACCTCCGGCCCCACCTCTGTCCATTTTTGCAAAGTATCGGACAGGAGATTTCTTAAAAGCACCAGATATTTGGGCTGGTTGTTGATGGTTTCGGCAGCAGTAGTTGAGTTTAGACCCTGCAGATCCCTGCAGAAAATGATGTGTGAAGAAGAGCTGACAGTATCAGGATTGATGGAAATTAAGCTGCCGTTTATGATCAGAGCCGGGGCAGTGGTGACAGAATTTGAGGCGCAGGTTATGGCTGTACCTCCGGATACGGTAGAAGCGGTATAAATATTTCCTGCTGAAATAATCACAGCATCAATTTTGCTGATAGTGGAATCAATATTAACATCCCCTTGAACAATAAACACGACGGCATTGCCGGCAGCGCTGCTTCCATAAGTAAATTGATTGCCAATTATCGGCCCGATATTTAGCTTGCCGTCCACAAAAACAACCTGCATGCCGCTGGCTGTTAAGTTGCCGGTTAAATTTAAATCGCCGCTTATTAAATAAACACTGTCCTGGGTGGCATTAAGATTTGCTTGGGTGGCACTATCTGAAACCGGTACTTTATTTACACTGGCAGGATTTTTTTGAGTATAGTAGAGGGACTTCATATCATCATAGCCGGGAATTTTAAAGGGAGCAAAAGCTGCTTTAGGGTTGATAATACAGCCTCCGGTGGTAGGGAACTGACCGGAAATTGAGGGGGCTGAAATCAGGCCGTTAGCCTGGGAGACACCGGAGCCGCAAGTCTGGGCAAAGGTAGGGTATAGGGGGTAGGGTATAGGGTATAGAAAGACAAAAAACAATATTAAAAAAGATAAGATTTTTATTTTCATATACAACCTTGGGAATTTATGCTGGTATTGGAATGAACATCTCCTGTGGTTTTAATGCAGGGCGGGCCTGCACCAACTCTTAGGGAAAATGTGGTGGTACGCTGAAGGGGGGTGGGATAATCCGGTACCATTCCCCAGACAGTGACAGTATAGGTGCCCAAGGGGGTATTTCCAGGGATATTTAGGGTTAAGGTAGACTGACAGGTAGGTATGCACTGGGTAGTGGATAATGAATTTGTTACACCGGGGACTTGAGAGGAATCAACAGCCAAAACCACATTTCCAGTAAATGTGCTATGGGTTGCCTGTGCTCTGA
>ERZ1292623.1658-Hain-H51-01um-R1-1658-length-21005-cov-9_pt1 | contig 21005 bp, 18 predicted proteins | sample MGYA00564398_ERZ1292623 | MGnify/ENA primary metagenome ERZ1292623 (study PRJEB36523, sample SAMEA6512633) | groundwater metagenome | collected 2019-01-07 | study: AquaDiva: Metagenomics assemblies of 32 groundwater samples | reverse complement strand
GATTGCACTTGCTTAAAATTACTTCTACTGCTCCTTTGGAAATTAACAAATCTCCGCTTTCACTCTTTACCACAACAGACATCATTTTTCGCTCTGAAGAAAAGGGAATTTCGGAGATTCTGGGATGGGTTTTAAGTAATGTTTCCTGATCAAGTCCGGCTTCAATAGCAGCTTTGACCAAAGCTGCTTCTGTTGGATCACCAATTATTTCATCACCACTCCTTCTTGCATTACTTGCAAGCAGACCATAAGTAAGAATTTTTGATAATTGAGATCCTTCGACTCGCTCGCCTCGCTGGAGCTCCGGCGAAGCGGGTTTCGCTTCGCTCAGGATGACAGAACTTTTACCATCAAAAAGTTCTGTCACCTTCATTATCCCTTCTGTTAAGGTTCCTGTTTTATCAGCACAGATAACATCGGTTGAACCCAAAGTCTCTGCCGCAGATAAGTTTCTTATGAGGGCCTTTTCTCTAAGTAACCTTTTTGTACCTAAAGCAAGTGAAATAGTAACTACAGCCGGTAATCCTTCGGGAATTGCAGCCACAGCTAAAGCTATAGCTGAAATTAAAGCATTGAGTACATTTTGTCCAAACAAAAATTGTTCAATTCCAATCAAAAGTGCAATCACAAGAACAATCCTACCTATGGTTTTGCCTAAATTATTAAGTTTTACCTGCATTGGAGTTGGTTCTTCCTTTTCTTTTGCTACAAGATGGGCAATTTTACCTATTTCAGTTGTCATTCCTGTTGCAACAACAATCCCCAGGCCCTTACCGGTTGCCACTACCGTGCCTGAAAAAAGGCAATTTGTCCTTTCTGCAAGAATTGTCTGATCAGAAAGTGGTTTAGGGTTTTTAAAAACAGGGGTAGATTCACCTGTTAAAGAGGCCTCATTTGTTTCCAGGTTATAACATTCAGTAAGCCTTATATCTGCAGGTACTTTTTGACCCTCTTCCAAGACTATTAAATCTCCTGGGACAAGCTGGGTACTGGGAATCTTTTGTAAACTACTATCTCTGTATACAGTAATGTCTGTAGTTACTAATTTTTTAAGCTGCGCAATTGTTCTTTCTACCCTGTATTCCTGAATAAAACCAACAATGCCATTTAAGACTACAATCACCATGATTAAAGCCGCATCCAAGACATGACCTAACAGGAAAGATATGGCTGAAGCTATAAAAAGAATAATGATTAGGAAGGAGGTAAATTGGGAAATAAAAATAACCAAAGCATTCTTACCCCCTGCCTCTTTTAAAACATTAGGACCATACTTTTTAAGCCTTAATAATGCTTCTTGGGAGCTTAAGCCCTTTTTAAAGTCAGTTTGAAGCGCTTGGGCTACTTGATCAGCAGATTTAGTGTATGCTTTTTCCATCCAATCTTGATTGTACTGCATATAATTTGGATGGTATAGTGGAATATATGAATTTTTTGGAAGTTTTGGCTCACGGAGGGGAAGATAATGTTATTCAAGCAGGGCCTACTTTAGATCAAATTATAAGGTCAAATTCAATAACTTATACTTTGCTTGCTGCTGGCATTTTAGTACTGATACTTTTTGGTTCACTCTTTTTAAAAAATCAAAGCGAACGTTTAAAATTTTTTCTATTTATATCTATTGTTGCAGTAACTTTGGTTAATACTATTTATTTGGTAGGTTCTACAATTTATCTTAATGGAGAATCCGAAACAGGAGGTCCTGTTCACTGGCATGCTGATTTTGAGATTTGGAATTGCGGTCAAGAGATAGAACTTGCAGACCCCAAAGGATTTTCCAATAGAGTTGGAACTTCTGTTACTCACGAACATAATGATAACAGGATTCACATTGAGGGAGTAGTTTTGGAAAACCGTCAGGCTTCGTTAAAACACTTCTTTGAAGAAATAGGTGGAAGTTTTAATGGTACTCATTTAGCTATCCCGACAAATGAGGGGATTTTGAATTTGGAAGATGGCAATAAATGCCCTGATGGTAAAGTAGGCACTCTCCAGGTTTTTGTTCACAAATCCCTAAATGGTACTTTCTCACAACAGAAACTTATATTTCCTGAAAAATATATTATCTCTCCCCACGGAAATGTTCCTCCTGGGGATTGTATTATTTTTGAATTTGGTCCCCCAAAAGATAAAACAGATAAACTTTGCACTTTTTATGAAGTAGCCATTCAGAAGGGAGATTTAAGAGAGCAATAATGGATACTCTTCATTTTCCAACGCTAGGACTGGTTATAGGTTCTGCAGCTGTTGATTCTATTAATCCTTGCGCAATTGGGGTTTTGATTTTAATGATTTCTGTTATTTTAGGTGGGGGAAAGCATTCTGTTGCAAGAATGCTATTTTTAGGCGGGCTTTATATTTTTGCAATTTTTATAACATATCTTTTGGCAGGGCTCGGACTTTTATATTTTCTTGGATCAGTACCCCTTTTTGTAACAGAATATTTATCAATTGCAGTTGGGTCTTTGGTAATTTTATTTGGGCTTGTTGAAATTAAAGATTACTTTTGGTATGGGAGAGGTTTTTCTTTAGGGATTCCTCAAGTATTTGCCAAAAAGATTCACAAGATGGCAGCAAATATTACAATTCCTGGAGTTTTGATAACAGGAGCATTTGTAGCAGGAGTAGAACTTCCATGTACAGGCGCTCCATATTTGGCAATAATCACAATTCTTTCCACAAACTTTAACTTTTTGGCATTTTTAATGCTTGTTTTATATAACATAGTGTTTGTTTTACCACTTCTTACAATTTTGCTTTTAGTTGCAGGAGGAGCAAAACTTCCTGCAATAAAAGCTTGGAAGCAGGAGACAAGGGGATTTATGAGACTTATGATTGGACTACTGCTTGTAGGATTAGGTTGGTTGCTAATACTTATAGCTAATGGAACTATCAACTTCGGTTGATAAGTACCAAGTGTCCAAGCATCAAGTACCAAACAAATTCAAAATGTTAAATAACCAAACAATTAAAAGGTTCGATTTAGAAGAAAGAACATTAAATTTTTCTAGAAAAGTTATTGATTTAGTAAATAGTTTACCTAAAAATTCTGTGAATTTTGAATTAGTTAGTCAAGTCGTGAGGTCTGCAGGTTCCGTGGGCGCCAATTATAGAGAAGCAAATGAAGCTCTTAGTAAAAAGGACTTCTATATGAGAATAAGAATATGTAGAAAAGAATCTAAAGAAACACGTTACTGGTTGGAGCTTATTTTACATAATAATTCATACTCAGAGAAAGTCATCCAACCATTGATTGGTGAATCTACAGAACTGATTAAAATTTTTTCGTCGATGATCAATAAGTCTGTTTGAAATTTTAGAATTTGATTATTGTTTGGAAAACTTGTAATTTGGTACTTGGAGACTTAATAAATGACACATATTGTAAAAAGAAAAGGACATAAAGAAAAATTTGATGAAAGGAAGCTGTATGCTTCCATTTTTGCCGCATGCAGATCCGCCCATTGTGGGGATGAAGAATCAGAGGCAACAGCTAATTTGGTTGCAAGGGAGGTTAAGGGATGGATTGATAAAAAAAGGGAAGTCTCATCCGATCAGATTTTTAAGCAGGCAGGGGAAGAGCTGGGTCATTTAAATAAAGACGCATCCTTTATGTACAAAACCCACAGGGATATATCATGAATTTACTTTGAGGGGAATTGGGATCTTTCTATTATAGTTAAATCTATCACACCTTCTGCCACAACAGCCACATTTTCTGATAAGGCTTTTGTTTGAAACCTACCAAACTTACTTCTAATACGGAGCATATTAGCCTCCAAAGTTATATGGTTTGTGGGAAGGGCAAATTTTCTAAAACGCCATTTATCAAGCCCAGTTAATACTGCAATTTTATCTCTATTTTGTGATAGTCCTAACATAGCTATACCTGAGACTTCCGCCAAAGCCTCAACTAGAATTGATGCAGGATCTACTCTAAAGCTTGGAAAATGATCTTCCATCCAATCATATTCAGCTCTTGTGAAATCTGAAAGTTTTGCAACAGCCTTTTTTCCTACATCCAACTCTAAGACTTCATCTAAAAATAGAAATCTTCTACCATGAGGTACCCTCTCCTCAATAAGCTCTCTTTTTATAGGGAAGATGTTATCAAACTCCATGGAGGTAATGTAATGGGAGAAGGAGTTGATGTCAAGAAGTTAGTGTACCACAACCCTAGTTCCAGGATTTTGTGCTGTAGCTCTTGTTGAATTTTGTCCAGGATCTAAAAGAGGTCCTGCCCAGTCAAAGATTTGTGCAGCTGATGCAAGTGGTGAATTGACGCATCCATGGCTCATGGGCTGGCCAAAGTTATTATGCCAATAAGCTCCATGGATAGCATAGCCTTGGTAGAAAAACATATTATGAGGAACATTGGGTAAATAATAATAAGTACCCAGTGTTTTTGAACCACCACTCATAGCTTGATTTCTAGTTTTATACCAAATCCTAAATTCCCCTTTTGGAGTTGGTGCCCATTTGCCTGAAGATATTGGAAACTCCATTACTAATTTTTCTCCTTCCCAGGCTTTTACCTTTTGTTCACCTAAGGAAACCTCTATCCACTTTTCCTCACCGGCTTCATTGGTTACACCTAAAACTGCCAGATTTGATTTAAGCTGGGAATCAAGGAAACTATATGCAAGGGAAGTTTTTGGATAACTTATAACTTCACTATTAAAGATGGCCGTATTAGCCTCCTCATCAAAATCTCCTGTTTTTGAAATCTCATCAATCTTACAACAAGAAGTTGTAGAATCATCCGATATTCCAAGTTTGTAAACAATATCACGGCGCAACGTCTGAAAATTTAGTAAAACAAAGGTAAGAAGACCTAGTAGAAATAGAATTGGTAACAGACGGTGCAGCATGTCAAATTTAGCGTGCCGTCTTCACCCCATAAATTCATTGTGGAGTAAGTTTCATATAGACGTCAAGAGGGAAAATTATGTAATATGGAAACTTATGACCTGGATATTTATATTTGTCTCTTTGCTCCTTTTTGTCTCCCTGACAATTAAACTGCCCGATCAAAAGAAACCCATTGATCTAATTTCCCCCTTTTTAAAAAATGAGAAAATTTTAGGAATAAATCAGTGGTTCCCAAAGTATGAGGAAACTTATGGAAATACAGTGGAAATAGATGGAAATAAGTTGCAAATTACTGCAAAGGCAGCTCTTTTTGTGGATTCTAAAACAGGAGATGTCCTTTATTCAAAAAATGCAAAGGATAAATTACCTATTGCATCTTTAGCTAAAGTTATGACAGCCTTAATTGCTCTGGAACATAAGAGTTTGAATGATAATTTTCTTGTTTCCCAAAGGACAACAGAAATGGAGCCGGATGAGATGATTTTAATTGCGGGAGAACACCTGACTTTAAGAGAACTTTTATATGGAATCTTTATGGTTTCTGCAAATGATGCAGCAGAGGTTTTGGCAGAAGGTACCCTTCGACCCTTCGACAAGCTCAGGGCTCAGGGCGAGCCAGGTAATAGAGATGAATTCATAAGGCTCATGAATGCTAAGGCCAAACAACTTGGAATGAAAGATACTTATTTTGTTAATCCAACAGGCTTAGATGAGGATTCAAATAACTCATACTCAACAGCCTATGATATGGCAATTTTAACTAGGTATTTAACCAGGCATTTCCCAGAGGTTGTGGAAATTTCCAAGACTCCTTATATTTTTATTCCTGAAAATAAGGATCACCAAAGTTATGAAATGTGGACAGGGATCAATCTTTTAACTACATATCCGGGGGTTGTAGGATTTAAAACAGGATATACTCCGGAGGCAGGATTGGTGTTGATAACTTTGGCAAGAAAAGATGGCTCGCCTCGCTCCGCGCAGAGCGACGCCAGAGGCGCGGACGGAGCGGGACATGAAGTCATTGGGGTACTACTTAATTCTGAATACAGAAGAGATGAGGCAAAATTACTTTTGGATTATAGCTTTAAGAAACTGATACAATAATTCTATTAAAAAAGATAAAAAAAGAACTGATTGTTGCCAGCAATGTTTTAAGGTGGTAAAAGAATAGCAGGATGTTTACCAATCAGAAAGTTTTGGGACTAATACTTCTACTTTTTATTCTTGGAGCAGGTGTATATTTTACCTACAGCAAATTTAAAAAAGAAGTATCTTCTGTTACTGCCTCACCCTCACCTTCTCCTGCTAATTTGGAATTTATCCTAAACCAGACTCCATCTCCGGTGCAACAGACCCGGCAACAATCTCAAATAGAGCAGCAACCCCCTCAACAACCTAAACCATCAGAACTTCCATATTTTAGAAATAAATACGTAGGTAAGCATCAGGGGATTTTAACTGAAGAGAGCTTAAAAAATAAAAAGGCAGTTGTTTCTACAAACAAAGGCACTCTTGAAATTGAAATTTTTACAGATGTTCCGATTGCTTCTTCTAATTTTTTAATTTTGGCGGATAGAGGTTTTTATGATGGATTAAAATTTCACAGAGTTGAAAAAGACTTTGTTGTCCAAGGAGGAGATCCTTTGGGGGATGGGACCGGAGGTCCCGGTTATACATTTACGGACGAGGCAGTAACAAGGGATTATAAAAAGGGAATTGTTGCTTATGCCAATGCCGGTCCAAATACCAATGGTTCCCAGTTTTTTATTATGCTTTCCGATAAGTTGGACCTTCCCAAAAGATATACAATTTTTGGCAATGTAATTTCCGGCATGGATGTGGTGGAAAATATAAAGGTAGGAGACATTATCCAAAAAGCCGTTATCCAAAGTCTTCAGTAATATGATAGAATTTGGCTACTGCCAGCATTATGGAATATGATTATCTGACTCCGGCAGAAGTCACAACCCTTACTACACTGATAGATGGTGGTCAATTAACCAGGCTCCATTTTCCCATTGGTCTATCAATTGGTTTAGACAGTATGGGTCCAATGAGGGATACTTCAACAGATGCTTTATTCCCCCAAGCGACGGAAGCTCTTAATAGTTTCTCTGGTACTTTGAGGGATTATAATTTGACTTTAATTGTTGCAACAAATGGTCCTGATATAGAAGGTTGGGATATTTTAAACGCTTTATCTCAGCCAGTTTCTGCATTTGCAGTTACTGAGGGAGGAGGAAAAATGCTGTTTTCAGAGCAAAACTGGACCATTATTGCAGATGAGGAAGAAATAAAAGATTTAGGTGAAATAGAGAGGGAGGTTAAAAATCATCTTTTGATGCAAGCATTACTGGAAGATACAGAGCCCAAAGATGGACTTCCTCCCATAAGAACCCCCTATCAAACAAATGTGGTTTTGACTTTGCCAAATTCTTATGATGTTTTCAGAGCAAGAATGGCTCAAAGTGGGATCAATATAGAAGATTATATTCCAGGTATTGCCCCTCAAAATTATGTAGACAGAACTTTGGGTTTAGCATCTGGAAATTTAAAGGATACTATTGTTGGATTAAATTTAGAAGAAAGAATTAATGTAATTGTTAAAAATCAAAACAGAAGAGTTTATGTTACACCTATGCATATTGTTGATGGAGATAACTTAACCAAACAATCTGCTGCACGATTTGGAGGCACACACTTAACATTTGAGAATCTTAGGACTTCCTCTTTAGGAGCTCATGAATTAGAGCATTTAGCATACAGGATAGAAAATTCAATTTATGTAGCAGATAAAGCAGTGGATACCACTGGAGAAGGTCAAAGGATCATTAGTGCTTCAGAAAGAAGCATGATTTTGGGCTATGATTTTTTTGCAACAGAACCTGATGAAGGAGCACATGTTTTAAGTAGACATCCTTTTCCAGATGGTGAAGCACTTCCATTTATGGGAGATGTTGCTGCCAGGTTGGCTATTAATGTTACTTTGGATGACTCATTACCGAGGATGGAATTTGTTGAGAGGGTTCCTGTTTTGCATATTGGGTCCGGTGTTAAAGCACTGGAAGCCCTGACACATTTCTATAGCCGATTCCATAGTTAACCCCAACCCTAAGAATATACAATATATTGTATCTTGACACTTATATTCACCAACATGTTATGCTAAACTATGTATTGTGAAATGCCCTTTTTGTGCAAGTCCCTTAAGTAAAGTTGTAGATAAACGCGGTGTAGAAGGTCGCGGGGAAATTAGAAGAAGGAGGGAGTGTTTAAAGTGCGAGAGGCGATTTACAACCTACGAAACTCTGGCAGCTTTGGAAATTGTCGTAATTAAAAAGAGCGGCAGAAGAGAACCTTTTGATCCGGAAAAGCTGCGCGTGGGGCTTTTAAAAGCTTTGGAGAAAAGACCCGGGATCGAGAAGGCCCCGACAGTTGCTGCAAGGATTGAAGGTAAAATCAGGTCAAGAAGGTTAGGGGAAGTGCCTTCACAACAAATAGGAAAATGGGTTTTAGCAGAACTTAAAAAATTGGACCCTGTGGCTTATTTACGTTTTGCGTCCGTTTATCATAGCTTTGGTGATCCAAAAGACTTTGCAAAGGAGATCCGAACACTATGAAAAAGAAGAAACAAACTAAATCAGTATTGCAAGTTGTTTCTATGCCAAGAGTTCACGGTAGAAGAAAACCTAATGGTGAACAAAAAGTTAATGGCCATGGTAAGAACGGTCGAAGTTTTGAGACAAGATTTGTCCCCCGCTATAAAGAAATGCCTCCTGCTCCAAAAGATTTGGAAACTCCTACATTTTCCGAATCCTCAAATAAGATTCTACAGGAAAGATATCTTTTAAAAGGAGGAAATTTAGAGGCAGTAGAAACTGTTGCGGACAGGTTTTGGCATGTAGCATATGATATTGCATCTGGTGATTCTGACTTCTCATCATCCAAAGCCCAAGTTTTAGAACTGGCCAGAAAGTTTTACTCTATGATGGTAAAACAAGAATTCTTGCCAAATTCTCCAACAATAATGAATGCAGGTAAACAGAACGGTTTGCAATACTCCGCCTGCTTTGTTTTGCCTGTCGGGGACTCACTGCCTGAAATTTTTGATGCTATAAAATATGCTGCGCTGATTCATCAGACAGGTGGCGGTTGTATATCCTCTGATGCTCGTATTTGGACAACTTATTGCGGAATAGAACCGATAGAAGTTTTGGTATCGCGGGCAATTTCTGATGGCAGAAGGGGTATAAGAAAGGATCAGGGTATAGCTTATGATGTTTCTGATCTTAATATTAAGACTGTTTCTATGAATCCTCAAACAGCTGAGATTGGACTACGGGCAGTCAGTCATGTTTGGAAATTTGATGTACCAAAAGATCAACAAATCTTAATTCGTACATATCAAGGGACTCAAGTGCAGACAAGCACATGGCATCCATTTATGGTGCTTCAAGGTACTAAACTGGTAGAAACTAGAGCGGATCAGCTGAAGAGAGAAGATATAATTCTTGGTCCGGATAAAGCTTCCGCATATTGGCCCTGGCAAAAATCACAACTTGTAAATTCAATTACCATAGATGAAGATTTTGGGTGGTTAATTGGTTTTACTTTGGGTGACGGGTCATTTGGGTATGTCCGAAACCTTAGACAATACAGAGTAAGATGGTTTTCCGGTACAGAAGATGTGCTCAAAAAGGTGCAGGCAGTACTTTTAAAGCAAAATATTAAAGTTTCTATACAAAAAGACAAGAGAGGTCTTTTAAGCGTTACTACCTTAAACCAGAGATTTGTTCATGATTTATTAGAAGCTTGTGGGTTGGAGAAGTTTGGGTCAAAAGATAATAGAATCAGGATTCCGGAGATTATTACCAAATCACCGCTACCTGTAGTTAAAGCTTTTTTGGCAGGACTTTTAGATAGCGATGGTTATGTTGCACCTGATGGCAGTCCTTCATATTCAACTGTAAGTGAAAATATGAGTCAAGATCTGGCAGCATTAGTTAGTTTATTAGGCTTTACCCCATCAGTTCAAACAAAGAAGCCTTACGGAAAGGGTAAACAAAAAACCTATTCTGTGCAGATTTGTACTTTACCTCAAGTGAATACTTTGGCACATGAGGTAAGACCTTTTCTTGCTAACAGTATGCGGCTGAAAAGATTAAAAAGTGACAGTAGAAAACAGTCAGCCTTACCTTTAGCTTTTAGAAGCTGGAGAGATCTACTTAGAAATTTTGGTTTAGTACATCCGAGACGCAACGACTTAGGACCAGGTGCATTATCCAAAGAGTTAAACTACTGGTCTTCACACGGACGGATAGATAGAAAAAGTATCTTGGCTATAGCTAGTAAGGTAGCATCCATTGATAAAAATATTTCATCCCTTCTGCATCGTATAGCAGAGGGCGGGCAGGAGGTAAAGGAAGTAGTAAAAGCACCCGCACCTAAACTTTTTTATGATTTAACAGTTGCTGATTGGAATACTTATGCGGCCGGACAATCAGGCATGCTGATGATCCATAATACCGGCTTTGCCTTCTCAAGACTTAGACCTCAAGGTGCAAGAGTTAAAACAACAGGAGGGATAGCATCCGGTCCTGTTTCATTTTTAAGAGTTTTCAATGCAGCTACAGAATCCATAAAACAGGGGGGTACAAGAAGGGGTGCAAATATGGGAATTTTAAGAATAGATCATCCTGATATTCTGGAATTTATAAGAAGCAAGTCAGAACTGGATGAATATAATAAGTCTTTTTATGACAGTGTAGCACCTCTTTTACCCGATGATGCAACAAGACAAGCTTTTAAGACTCAACTTTTGGATAAACAAATTGCAAACTTTAATATATCCTGTGCTGTTACAGATAAATTCATGGAGGCTTATGAGAAAGGTCGTGATTATGACCTTATTGATCCTCATTCAGGGGAAGTTGTGGGCAAACTTAATGCAAAGGAAGTGTTTGATGAAATTATAGAGCGGGCTTGGCAAACAGGAGATCCGGGTCTTGTATTTATTGACAGAATTAATTTATCCCCTGCAAATCCTGTCCCAGAGCTTGAGACCATTGAGGCCACAAATCCATGTGGAGAACAGCCCCTGGCACCTTGGGATGCTTGTAATTTAGGCTCTATAAATTTGGGTAAATTTGTTTTAGATAATGGATTAGATATAGATTGGAAGGGACTTCAGGAAGTAACTCACAAAGCAGTTCATTTTCTGGATAATGTAGTACAGGTTAATCCTTATACTTTGCCACAAATTTATGATGAAGTACATCGAAATAGAAGAATTGGTTTAGGGGTTATGGGATGGGCTGATATGCTTTTTAAATTAAAAATTCCATATGACAGTGAAGAAGCCTTAGAACTTGGTGCAAAAGTAATGAAATTTATAAATGATTGTGGTCATAAAAAATCAGAAGAGTTGGCAAAAATAAGGGGCCCGTTTCCTAATTGGCCTCACTCTATCTATAGAAGTAAAAAGCAGATCAGGAATTCAACAATTACAACTATTGCTCCAACAGGAACAATTTCTATAATCGGAGATTGTTCATCCGGCATTGAGCCTGTATTTGCTCTTGCTTATATTCACCAGGTTAAAAGACCGGGAATTCCAACAAGAACATTGACTATTGCAAACCAAACATTTCAGGAAATTGCAAAGCGTGAGGGATTTTGGTCAGATGATTTGGCACAGAAGGTAATGGAGAGAGGCTTTGTAAAAGACTTGAATGATGTACCAAGCAAATGGCAAGAAGTGTTTGTTACAGCACCGGAGATTAGCCCAGCACTTCATGTCCAGATGCAGGCAGCTTTTCAAAAATATACTGATAATGGAGTTTCAAAAACTATAAATCTTCCAAACTCTGCAACAGAGGATGATGTTCAAACAGCATACCTTTCTGCCTGGGAAACTGGTTGTAATGGAATTACCATATATAGAGACGGCTCCAAATCCACACAAGTTTTAAATGTTTCTTCTACTTTGCAACCTAAAGAAACTCAAGAAGAAGGTTTATCAGCTCCGGTTGCAGGAAGGCCTATGATACTTCGGGGCAGGACTTATAAAATCTCAACTCCTGTTGGGGAGGCATTTATTACAGTAAATAGGGATGAGAAGGATCAGCCATTTGAGGTATTTGTAACTGTTGGAAGGGCCGGGATGTACACAATGGCTGATGCGGAAGCTATGGGAAGGCTGGTTTCACTTTCCCTGCGGCTTGCAAGGGGAGCAAAAGATGTGGATCCAAAATCTGTTGCACAAAAGATTGTAGATCAGCTTAAAGGAATTGGTGGAGCCCAAACTGTTGGGTTTGGTAAAAACAGGGTAATGAGCTTGGCTGATGCCATTGCCAAAGTTTTGGCAGAAGATTTGGCACTGCCTTCTGAAGGAAGAGCTGAAGTTGTGCCTTTGAACTTGACTTTTAATGGAAATGGGGAGCAGAAGTTAGAAGTGGGAAATGCAGATCTTTGCCCTGAATGCGGTTCAGTCTCATTTGTAATGGAAGAAGGCTGCAAGAAATGCCATAGTTGTGGATATAGTATGTGTTAACAAAGATTGTGTAATCCTACCTTAGAAGATTCCTCGCTAATCGCTCGGAATGACAGGACAACTCGGAATGATAAGAAATGTTAAAATACACCCATGAATTCACAAGAAAAAGGATTGGTTATTTTATATACAGGTGAAGGGAAGGGGAAGACTACTGCTGCTTTAGGGTTGGTTCTTCGTGCTGTTGGGTATAAAAAGAAGTGCCTTATTGTCCAATTTGGCAAGGCCTGGTTTACCGGTGAACTTGTTGGAGCTAAATTATTATTCCCCTATGTGAAAATTATCCAGGGGGGTAAAGGGTTTTTAAATATGAAAAATTTTGCCCTTAAATCTAACCCTTCTAAAAAAATTCACAAGCAGGCTGCAAAAGAAGCTTTTGATTTACTATATAAAGAGGTAATGTCTGATAAATGGGATATAGTGGTGGCTGATGAAATTGTAGGAGCAATATCCTCAAAAGTACTGTCTCTTACAAAGACATTACAGCTTATTAATGATAAACCAAACAGGCTAGATTTAGTATTAACAGGTCACTTCGCACCAAAAGAACTTATTAATTCGGCAGATTTGGTTACAGAAATGGAAGAAATAAAGCATCCATTTAAGAAAGGGCTACTGGCAAAAAAGGGTATTGACTTTTAGCACTCGAAGTGGTATTCTGCTAATGGTTCGACTTCACTCACCACTATAGTATACTATAGTCCTGAGTGATCCTGAGGGAGCGAAGCCCGCTTCGCCGGAGCTCCAGCGAGGCGAGCGAGTCGAAGGAGAATCGAAGGATGGCTGATTTTTTAAAACCTAGCTTAACAGATCCGGTTAGACTAAAACCTGCAATGCCTGTTGGGCCTCTTCGTGATACTGTCATATTTCCCGGTAATTCTGTCCCAATCATTTCCGGAAGAGCCAAATCAAAGACTGCTTTGGATGCTTCATGGAATACCGACAAGCTGATAGTTTTTGTTACTCAAAAAAACTCCCGTATTGAGGATCCTAAAGAATCCGACCTTTATAAAGTAGGTACAGTTTGTATGATACGCCGGGTTGTAAAAAGCCCTGAAGGTGACTATACCTTGCAAGCGGATGGATTGACTAGAGTTTATCTTAAGGAATTTATAAAAACAGATCCGTACTTGGAAGCGGCAATTGAAGAAATTCCGGAACTTTATGAAAGATCTGAAACATCAGAAGCTTTGGTCAGGACTGTTAGAGATCAAGTCAAAAGATATTTGGAACTTGGGGGTAATCCTTTTTTTGACGGCTCAAACTTTGCAAACTGGTCACTTTTTACATATTCGGAGGATCCAAATCAACTTGTTAATACGGTTGCCCAAGCCATTGATTTTAAAACCATAGATAAACAGCAGCTTTTGGAGCTTGTAGGCGCACAGGAGAGATTACAAAGACTTTCGGATCTTTTAGCAAAAGAAATAAGGATAATGGAGATTTCTCAAAAGATTTCATCTCAAACTCAGGAAAGAGTATCAAGGATGACAAAAGAGACAATTTTGAGAGAGCAGATGAAAAGTATAGAAGAAGAACTTGGTGAAGGAGGAGAAAGTAATGAAATTCATGAGTTTGAGTTAAAAATCAAAAAAGCAGGTATGCCAAAAGAGGTACAGGAAAAAGCCGGAAAAGAACTTGGAAGGCTTGCAAAGATGTCCTCCTATAATCCTGAAGCGGGATATATCAGAAATTATTTAGAATGGTTAACAGATCTTCCCTGGCGGCCTACCAGGAACGGCAAAATTGATCTTAAAAAAGCAGAGGGAATTTTGGATGAAGACCATTGGGGCTTAAAGAAAGTTAAAGAAAGGGTGATCGAATTTTTGGCTGTTCATAAACTTGCAGGGAAAATGAAAGGGCCTATTCTTTGTTTTGTTGGTCCTCCGGGTACCGGTAAAACTTCTATTGGAAAATCAATTGCTAAAGCTTTAGGGAGAAAGTTTGTGAAGATCTCTCTGGGAGGAATAAGAGATGAGGCGGAAATAAGAGGCCATAGAAGAACTTATGTAGGATCTATGCCGGGAAGAATTATTCAGGGAATTAAACAGGCAAATGCCCAAAATCCGGTATTTATGTTGGATGAAATTGACAAAATAGGCCTGGATTATAGAGGAGACCCTTCTGCAGCACTTTTGGAGGCACTGGACCCTGAACAAAATGAGGGGTTTTCCGACCATTACCTGGAAGTCCCATATGATTTATCCAATGTGATGTTTATTACAACTGCAAATATTTTGGATACTGTCCCGCATGCTTTAAAAGACAGATTAGAAGTTATTCGTTATCCGGGTTATACCGAAGATGAGAAATTCCATATTGCAAAAAAGTTTTTAACCCCTAAACAGATTACAAACCATGGGTTGAAATCCGATCAGATTGAGTTTTCGGATGATGCAAGTTATGCAATTATAAGAGAGTATACCAGAGAAGCAGGGGTTAGGAATCTTGAGAGGGAAATTTCGGCAGTGATTAGGAAAGTAGCAAGAAAAATTGCGGAAGGTGACGGGAGGAATAAGTTTATAATCGCTCCGGAGGATGTACATAAGTTTTTAGGGCCGATTAAGTTTTTGCCTATTTTGGCAGAAAAGATGGATGAAGTGGGTATGGTAACAGGACTTTCAGTTACAGAAGCCGGAGGAGAAGTATTATTTATTGAGGTAACTTTAATGCCCGGGAAAGGCGGGCTTTTATTAACAGGGCAACTGGGTGATGTAATGAAAGAATCAGGTCAGGCTGCAATGAGCTATGTTAGAGCTCATTGGGGATCCTTAGGCCTGCCGGAGCGATTTTTCCAAAAAGTTGATGTACATGTACATGTTCCGGAAGGAGCAATTCCAAAAGATGGTCCATCAGCCGGAATTGCCCTGACAACAGCAATTGTTTCTGCTTTTACCAAGGTTCCGGTTAAAAGGGATGTGGCAATGACAGGTGAGGTGACTTTAAGGGGTAGGGTTTTGGAAATCGGCGGATTTAAAGAAAAAGTCTTGGCAGCACACCGAGCTGGAGTAAAATGTATTATTGCTCCTTCTGATAACGAAAAAGATATGGAAGATATTCCGGATTATGTGCAAAAAGATCTGGAATTTGTATTTGTAAAACACATGGATGATGTACTAAAGGTGGCTCTCGTCCGTCCTCCTCAACCGGCCATTCAAAAAAGAGCTCCAATTACTCCCCAACCGGCCTTGGCATGAGATCCTGCTTGACTAAATACGGTCTCCTAGTGTAAATTCTAGTAAGTCTGTCCTCAAAATTTCATGGAATTAATTGCAAATAATATAAACTCAATCATCTGGGCTGCTGTAGGGGCAGCTTTATTATATGGTTTTTGGCTTATAGCTGATGTGATGCGACACTCTGATGGTAATGACAGGATGAGGGAGATAGCATCTGCCATTCAAATTGGTGCTGCCGCATATCTGAGAAGACAATACATGGTTGTTGCAGCAGTTGCAGTAGTTTTGGCTGGCTTAATTTATTACTTCTTGGGAGCAAATAGCGCTTTAGGATTTTTAGTAGGAGCATTCCTTTCTGCACTAGCCGGATTTATAGGAATGAGTGTATCTGTACGGGCAAATGTAAGAGTAGCTGAAGCAGCAAAAGAAGGTTTAAACCAAGCATTTTCTCTGGCTTATAAAGGCGGAGCAGTAACGGGATTTTTTGTTGTAGGGCTTGCATTGGCTTCTGTATTCGGACTTTATCAATACAGCGGTGGTGACTTAAGATCACTTATAGGTTTAGGTTTTGGAGGCTCATTAATTTCTGTTTTTGCCCGTTTAGGTGGAGGGATCTTTACAAAAGGAGCTGATGTTGGAGCAGATTTGGTTGGAAAAGTTGAAGCTGGAATACCTGAGGATGATCCAAGAAATCCTGCAGTTATTGCAGATAATGTTGGGGATAATGTGGGGGATTGCGCAGGTATGGCTGCAGATATTTTTGAAACTTATGTTGTAACCGCTGTTGCATCCATTATATTGGGACAGCTTCTTTTCCCGGCTTATACCGAAGCTTTACTTTTCCCTCTAGCCATTTTATCTGCAGGAATCTTTGCATCCTTAATAGGTAGTTTTTTTGTCAGAATGTCTGGGAAAAAGATAATGAATGCTTTATACAAAGGCCTTATCGCAACAATTGTAATTTCCGCCGCTCTTTTTTACCCGATAACTTTGGCATTTATGGCAGATAACGGTACCTATCCTGTTTTTAGTTTATATATTGCACTTATGGTTGGAGTTTTGGTTACTGCCGGTATGATGATAATCACTGAATTTTATACAGGTACAAAATATAATCCTGTTATAAATTTAGCCAAAGCTTCAGTAACAGGTCATGCAACAAACATAATTTCAGGCCTTGCCCTTTCCATGCGCTCCACTTTTTTTCCGGTGATTTTAATCTCTTTGGCAGTGCTTATAAGTTTTTCTCTGGCAGGGCTTTATGGAATAGCTTTGGCTGCCGTTACTATGCTTTCTTTGGCAGGGATGATAATTGCTATAGATGCTTTTGGTCCAATTACTGATAACGCAGGAGGAATTGCAGAAATGTCAGGACTTCCAAAAAAAGTTAGATCTGTTACAGATCCTTTGGATGCTGTAGGTAATACTACAAAAGCAGTTACAAAAGGCTATGCAATAGCATCAGCTGGGCTTGCCGCCCTGGTTCTTTTTGCCGCTTACGCTCAAGAATTTGAAGCTTTGGGCCTAGCTTTAGAGTTTTCTTTGTCCGATCCGAAAGTATTAGTTGGACTTTTTGTTGGAGGTAGTTTGCCTTATCTTTTTGCATCATATGCCATGGAGGCTGTGGGAAAAGCCGGAGGGGCTGTAGTTGAGGAGGTAAGAAGACAGTTTAGGACAGTTAAGGGGATAATGGAAGGTACAGCTAAACCGGATTATGGTCAAACTGTCTCTATTGTTACAGCTTCAGCACAAAAAGAAATGCTTATTCCTGCCTTAATCCCGGTTGTTGCTCCTTTTTTGATTGGTTTTATTTTAGGACCTGTTGCTTTGGGTGGCCTTCTGGTTGGGTCAATTGTAACCGGTATTTTTGTTGCTGTTTCTATGACAACAGGAGGTGCTGCTTGGGATAATGCTAAAAAATATATTGAGGGAGGTAAATTTGGGGGAAAAGGATCAGAAGCGCATAAAGCTGCAGTCACAGGAGATACGGTTGGTGATCCATATAAAGATACAGCAGGTCCTGCTATAAATCCTATGATTAAGGTGGTCAATATAGTTGCATTATTATTAGTGCCCTTTTTAAGATAACTTATTATGGTTGATAGGGAACCAACTCCGAAATATGGCATCCCATTAGATCATTTGAGCGACCAAATACTGGATGAAGTTTTGGTTCTTTATTATGAGGTAGTATTTGGGAGGGTTGATGTTTCTATGTTGGGAGAAGACCCTATGGGACAAGCTCAAAGGGCACACTTTCATAGAAGAACTTTAGAAGATTTAAATAAAGGACACTATTCCGAATGGAGATTGGGTTCAAGATTAAGTGGACAATCTAAGTTGCTTATTAAATTGGGTCGAGGATTAGGTAGTGAAATACTAGCTTACTTTGAATGCTATGGTAATCTTGACCTTTATGATTCAGAAGAGCGGAAACAACAAGGGAGACAAATAGAGAGAGATTTTGAAGAGTCCGTAAATAATTATTTGCTTGCACAAAATGTGGGTAAACAAGTAAGCCCGTTCTAAAGTGTTATTCCTTATTTTCAAACTACAAACCGGGATTGTAGATTCAAAATTATTCATCAATGTCTATGAGTTGATGCTTAATAGCTTCCAGTGTCATTCCATAATCGGCCTGATCTAGAACAAATTGTTCATAAGCTTCGGGAGATTTAAAAAAGCTTAATATTTCTTCTTTAGCTACCCTTTCATCATTATTTAACCCAATATAGATTGGATAAGAAGACCATAGATATGTCTTTAGATCTTTTACGAGATAGGAAACTAGTGGGTTTAGGTGAATGTATCTGGAAACATGGATTAACTGCTCATCTGTTTCTATTAGGACTGCTTTAAATAAACCCTGAAATACTGGGCCTTGTATTTTAGATTTTGTGTTTCTGTATTTTGTATAACTATGGATAAACTTCCTCATAAATTCGGAAATCCCCCCTTGTTGGACTTGTTTGACTAATAGATGAAAATGATTAGGCATTAAGCAGTAAGCAACAATATCTACTATCTTTTTTGTAGGATCAATAGGATAAAGTCCACCAGGTTTATAAAAGGAAAATCTAGGTTTAGGATTGGCTATTTGATAATAAAATAGGGTTTTAATAAAACGGTTATAATCTCGGGTATTTGAAAAAGTTTGCTGTTTATTCAAACCTCTATTATATAGGTGATAAAACTGTTCATTAACAAAGGGAGTAATTCTGTAGGGCATATATTTATTTTAGCTTCTCAACCCCGGTTTATCAATATACTTTCAAACCGGGATTGTAGTCTCAGAGTGCCCATCCATATAAGGATACTGCTGGACCAGCTATAAACAAACCCAATGATAAAAGTTGTTAATATTGTTGCTTTGCTGCTGGTTCCCTTCCTAAGATAGACTTATTGCATTGGAGCTGTAGGGGGGGGCGTGGTTTGGGCAATACCCAAAGCATTTTTAACTTCCTGTACTACCTGATCAGGTGTATAAGATGCTTTAATTAGATAAGCCTGTGCTCCGAGCTCAAATCCCTCTTTAATAACCGCTTCTTGACCTAAATTTGTTAAAAGTATTGTAATCATAGGAGAAGTAGGGTTTTGAGTTTTAAATTCTCTAAGGACCTGTAATCCATTCATTCCGGGAAGCATAATATCCAAAAGAAGCAGATCAAATACTTCACTTTTTAAAAAATTCAACCCTGATTGACCATCAGGAGCTGCTTTAACTACAAATCCCTCTTTTGAAAGCTGCCTAACATATAAATCACGAATAAAATCTTCATCCTCAACAAGAAGTATTTTTTTTGTTTTCGGATCCATGACATTAGTATATACTATGTGGTTAATAATTCAATGCCCCTGATTGGATAGTTTCGCCAACTATTGCATCAGAAGGGATGTTAGCCTGGGTTTTTGGGACAAGTGGTAAGGTAAAATGGAACTTACTGCCTTTTCCCAGTTCCGATTCTACCCAAATTTTCCCATTAAGCTTTTCAACAATTGATTTTGCAATATAAAGCCCCAAGCCCGTACCCTTTTGAGCTTTTTGTGCTGTATTGGAAACACGGAAGAACTTATTAAAAAGATGTGGCATAGCTTCTTTGGGAATACCCATCCCTGTATCTGAAACCGTTGTAATTACTTCTTGTGGGGTTACGTCCAAACTTACTTCAACCCTTCCTCCGGCGGGGGTATACTTTATAGCATTTGATATCAAATTATTTATAATCTCAACAATGCGAATCTGATCCAACAATACCTTTGGTAGCGGCCTTTTAAGGGGTGCAAGCGTCAAAGTAATATTTTTAACCTTGGCTTGATTTTGTAAATCATCAATTGCTTTAGAAAGTACTGTTAAGTAATCTGAAGGTTCTACAGTGACGGAAAGCTGATCTCTTTCAATTTTATTTACACTTAAAAGATTTTCAACCAAAGTAAGTAGAACTTTTGCTGAAACCGCCGATCTTTCAAGTAAATCTAAAGCTTCTTTTCCAATCTTTGTCTTGTTTTCATTGATAAACACCGAAAGATAACCGATAATATTTGTTAAAGGTGTTTTAAGCTCATGCGAAGCCATTGAGACAAAATCAAACTTCATCTGTTCTAACTCTTCTTCCTTAGAAATATCACGGAGTATGAGGATGCAGCCTATATTGGTTTGGATTCCCTCCGTTACTGCTACTCTTGAAAGAGTAACTTTTTTTTGTCCTCCGTTTTTATTAATAAGCATGAGTGATTGACTGTAGCCGTCCTGACAATATGTTTTTGAGTCGATACTCTCTGCTTCACTGAATAACCTTAAAAACTGATCAATGGGTTTACCCAAAAACTCCTGCCTGTTATATCCTGTAAGGTATTCTGCTGCTTTATTTACAGATACAACATTTTTTGACATATCCAAAGCAATAACCCCATCTATAATTGAGGATAAGACAGCATCAATTGTATTTCTTTCCGATAAGTTTTTGTTTCTATCCTGTTCAAGGTTTTGAAAATTTTGGGAAATTTTTTGTGCCATTAGGTTAAATGATGAGCCAACATCTTCAAATTCATCGTTTGATCTTATATCCAGGCGGTAATTCAAATTTCCATCCCCTAAACTTTGGATCGCTTTTAAGAAGGTCTGTAAAGGTTTGAGTACATAAAATACCGCAAAAATAGCCAGGCACAAGCTGATTAGTCCTGCTAAGGTGGAAACCAGAGGGTTTTGGGTTATAAAAAAAGAAACTGTTGGTATGGATATTCCAACTAGAATAATTAAAGCAAGCCTTATATGAAGAGTTTTTCTGGCAGGTTTTTGATCCACGTATTTAGTATAATTTATAAACGCCGCCATCGTCTAGTGGTCTAGGACACCTGGTTCTCATCCAGGAAACCGCGGGTTCGAGTCCCGCTGGCGGTAC
>ERZ1292623.1657-Hain-H51-01um-R1-1657-length-21014-cov-4_pt1 | contig 21014 bp, 26 predicted proteins | sample MGYA00564398_ERZ1292623 | MGnify/ENA primary metagenome ERZ1292623 (study PRJEB36523, sample SAMEA6512633) | groundwater metagenome | collected 2019-01-07 | study: AquaDiva: Metagenomics assemblies of 32 groundwater samples | reverse complement strand
CCATGCCTTTGAAGCGGGGACTATTAAGTACGAATCCGTAGCCGAAATTAAAAAAGTTTTCGACGAATGGGACGAGCAGGTGGGCCTGGAAAACATCGTCGCGCTCCACGCCAACGATTCCAAAACTGAATTTAACTCCCACAACGACCGCCATCATAATATTGGTGAAGGCCACATCGGTCATAAAGGCTTCCAAAATCTCGCCAGCGAAAAACGCCTTCATAATAAAGTTTGGCTCCTCGAAGTCCCCGGCTTTGACGACCTAGGTCCCGACGCCAAAAATGTCAAAATCTTGAAATCTTGCTTTAAATAAAAAATTTAGTAAACTAAACCTGCGGAATCGGATCGCAGACCTGGTTCCGTGTCTCTCTAGGCAGGTTGGAGCGGGTCTTTCCTGCCACACAACCCCCGGGTGGTTAAATCCTCCCGGGGCGTGTTTTTTAATTAATCAAGGAAAAGTTTCGCTGTTTGCATAAAACATAAAATTTGATATCCTAATTCTGCGGAGCCAGTTTCGCGCAACGTCTCGGGCTTCGCGACATACTTTCTCTCCTTCTTGTAGAATGGATCCGTCATTAAGCAGGATCCAGCACGACGCAATACCCCGACGAGTCCTAGATTCGTCGGGGTGTGTTTTTAAAAAATTAATCTTGATTTACTACATAAGCCTGTTATTCTAAGTCCGAGGTTTGGCAGTCATTTCGCCTAACTTCACGCAACAAGCGGGTTTGCCACAACAAACCTGCGAATCGACCGCACCGCCCGGTGAGTGAACTGGGCGGTGTTTTTTTATTAACATTCTCAATTGACCGAATCCACTCAAGCGTTAAAATTAATCTAGATAAACGGTGATCCCCGTCACCGCGTGTCAGTAAGTGCTATTGTGTAGCGCTCCGCAAACCGCCGCGGTCCCTCACAGGTTCCGCGGCAGTATTTTTTCTATACACAACGTATCTCTCCTATTCTGCTATGATTAACTTGTTAAAGAATTTCTGTTTTCACTAAACCCTATTGGCTATACCCTAAACCCTAACTAAAATGACTTCACATACCCTCCCAAAACTCCCATACGCCTACGACGCCCTCGAACCCTACATCGACGCCCAAACGATGGAAATTCACCACACCAAGCACCATCAAACCTATATCAATAACTTAAACCTAGCCCTCGAAAAACATCCCGAATTCAGCGATATGACGGCCGAAAATTTAATCAAAAACATCGGCAGTATTCCTGAGGACATTCGCCCCTCGGTAAAAAACAACGCCGGCGGCCACTTAAACCACACCTTCTTCTGGACCATAATGCGCCCGCCAACCGAAAAAGGCCCAGAGGATGGCTTGATCAAAACCGTCAACTCCACCTTTGGCAGTCTTGATGGCTTTAAAGATCTTTTCACTAAAACCGCTCTCACCCGCTTTGGCAGTGGCTGGGCATGGCTCTCCGTCACAAATTTAGGCGGTCTGGAAATCCACTCCACCACCAACCAAGACAACCCCATTATCGAAGGACTCGTCCCGATTTTAGGTCTCGACGTCTGGGAGCACGCCTACTATTTGAAATACCAAAACCGCCGCCAGGAATATATCGAAAACTGGTGGAAGGTAGTTAATTGGGACCAGGTCACGGAAAACTACCAAAAGGCCGTTGAAAATATCAAGCCCAATATCTAAATGCTTCTTAGTCCTGATCAAGTCATCGCTAGTCTTGTCGCCAAAATCGGAATCAGTCTCGAAACGTTAGCGATTATATTCCTTCTGCTCGCGCTCTGGAGTATTGCTTGGAAGGGGATGGCTCTCTGGAAATCAGCCCAGCGAAAAGAAAAATGGTGGTTCATCGCTTTAATGATTATCAACACCCTCGGCATTCTAGAAATTCTTTACCTCTTCGTTTTCTCGAAAAAAGGCGAAGCTCCGCCCAGCCCGAAAATTTAAATTCAGGAAAAATAAAAAGCCCCTCCGTAGAGGGGATTTTTATTTTAGAACTAGAATCTTGGCTTCTGTAATTCCGAACTTCAGTGCTTCCTGCTTGGAAGGCATCCAAACGTCCAGGTTATTGGTTTTCCGAGAGTGCATCCGGTCTTCTACTACGAAGACCTTCTCTCCAAAGTGTTCCGGGATCATGACCTTCGTTCCGAAAGGCAAGAGGTTAGTTGCCACAATGCCGTCTCGAACGGTCGATCCTGAAGCCGTGATAAAAGGTGTGTCGTCCGTCTCTTCTGGGGTACTGGAGTACGCCGTCACCCAAAGGTTAAGGGTGTTGGCCACTTCAACCACCCGCGCCTCAAACCCGCTATACGGCTGGGTCGAAAGCATCGACGGGGTCGTGGTATTTACCGCCGCTCCCGGGTAAAGACTAGAACTTAACCCAAAAACCAGTAAAATATATTTTGTTATCATATTGTTTGAAATAAAAAACCCCCTGCTCGGGGTTTTACATTACCCAAGGAGTATAGCAGGCCTCCAGAAAATGTCAAGTCCCAAAACCCCAATTTTGTCAACTCCCAAAAACCCTTATAAAATAAGGCTTAAACTCAATTAATGTTCAAAATTATCACCCAAGATGGCGAGGCCCGACTCGGCCAAATCGAAACCAAAAACGGGATTGTCGAGACCCCAAGTTACGTTGTGGTCGGCACCAACGGCTATATTCGACCCCTCGAACCCGAAGATATCCCCAAGACTGACACCCAAATTGTCATATCAAACACCTACCACCTCTGGCAAACCCTCGGCGAGGGAGGGCTAAATGAATTTCCCGGCCTTCATGACTTTATGGGCTGGAAGGGTCTGATCATGACCGACTCTGGTGGTTTCCAAGTTTTCAGTCTCGGCGCCGCCCGAGAAACCAACACCGGCAAAGTCGCCGACAAAAACCACCGTCAAAACCCATCCGCAACCCGCGAACAAAGAGAGCTGAGCAGCCGCCGTATGGCGGAGAGCCAAGTCCGGATCACCGACTCCGGGGTTTACTTCACCAACGAAGCTGGCGAAGAAATTTACCTAGACGCCGAGCTTTCGATGAAAATCCAAGAGCAGTTGGGTGCGGATATCGTACTAGCCTTTGACGAACCCTCTTCACCCAACCACGATCGCGCCTACACTCAAAAAGCCATGGAGCGAACCCACGCCTGGGCCACCCGCTCTCTCGCCGCCAAAGTCTCTGCTCAAAAAATCTACGGCATCATCCAAGGTGGCCATTTTGAAGATTTACGGAAAGCTAGCGCCGAATTTATCGGCCAGCTTCCTTTTGACGGTTTTGCCATCGGCGGATCCTTTGGCAGTTCCTTTGGTAGTGAAAAAACCAACACCTTCCAAGAAATTTCCTGGGTTACACCATTTCTTCCCGCCGATAAACCCCGCCATCTTTTGGGAATCGGCCGAATCGAAGATATTTTCGAGGCCGTCGAACGCGGTATCGACACGATGGATTGCGTCATCCCAACCCGCGAAGCCCGCCACGGAGCGATCTGGGCGAAAGACGGTCGCTTTGACATCCTGAAAGGCAAATTTACTAGCGATGACACACCACTTGTCGAAGGTTGTGAATGTTTCACCTGCCAAGAGGAGGGGACGACCAAACAAAAACTCTACGAACTTTTCAAGTTCAAAAACCCCGAAGCCGGCCGCCTGGCCACGATCCACAACATCTTCTTTTTTAACGACCTAATGCGCCAAGTCCGTGAAGCCATCCAAGACCACCGTTTCCAAAAATTCAAAAAGGAATACTTAAGAAAGTGAGACTTTCCCCATCCGCCTCCCCCCTAAATCGTAAAAATCCAAGATATCAAAAAGCATAAAGAATGAATTGCCATATTCCGCGCTATGACATGTCATAGCGTCGCAAGTAAAGAACCCATTGCTTTTTCTCATTTTGACGCATTAGGAGTAGGGGTGGGCTTGCACCTACAAAAAACTTGACAAGATTAAGTATTGTGGCATATACTTTCTTTCAGTTCCACTTGCTTAGGAATGGATCCTAAGCGAAAAGCACAATTCAAAAGGGGAGGGTCAGAAATGCCCAAAAGAAAAGCCAATCCGCCGTTCAAGAGAGCACAAAGGAAAACGATCTGGGATCCGCTATCGCTTCAGCAGGCTCCAATTCACGTCCTCATTCCGGCGGTCAACGGAGTTCTTGCCGGAACCAATCTTCTTCTGCGCTCAAGCACTCTAGATGAACGCAAGTAGTCGGAGGGTCAAATGTCACGGAAGAAAAGATATCCGGAGCTGGAGCCTCCATCAATCCCAACTCTGCACATTCACGGGATTGGACGACTCTCAACCGAAAAGTTTTATAAAGCGGTTGAGAACGTGCTCAAGCACAAATGCCGTCTCATCAAGTAAAACCAGGTCTCAATCTCTGTACTCGCTCTCCGTCCCCACCAATAAATGCCTATCATGCGGATAGTGCACCACAACACCTCGTTGCCCCCCAGCAACGAGGTGTTTCTATTTCCCCAGATTCCTTTCTTGACACTAAATACCCGACACCTGACACTTAGATTATGGCCAGTTTAATTTTCGACATCGAAACCATCGGCGAAGATTTTGAATCACTCGATGAAACCACGCAAGATATTCTGACGCAGTGGATTAAAAAAGAATCGTCGAGCGATGAAGATTACAAAGTCGCTCTCGAAGATTTAAAAAATGGTTTAGGCTTTTCACCTTTAACCGGCGAGATTGTTGCGATTGGAGTTTTAGACAACGAACGCAACCAAGGCGTCATCTACTACCAAGATCCTTCTGGTAAACAAAAAGAGACGAGTGACAAAAATTTTAAATTCAAACCCTGCGGCGAAAAAGAAATGCTCGAAAGTTTCTGGTCTGGCGCGAAAAGTTATGACCAGGTAGTCACCTTCAACGGCCGCGCTTTCGACGCGCCCTTTTTAATCACTCGCTCCGCCATCCACGGCGTCAAACCCTCTGTCGATATGATGGAAGGCCGCTATCTTTATCAACAAAAGGGGATTCGCCACATTGATTTACTAGATCAGCTCACTTTCTATGGTGCTACTCGCAAAAAAGGCAACCTCCATCTCTGGAGTCGCGCTTTCGGCATCAAAAGCCCAAAGAGCGAAGGTGTCTCTGGTGACGACGTTGGTCGCCTTTTCAAAGAAAAAAAATACCTCGAGATCGCCAAATATAACGTCGGCGATCTTTTAGCCACCCAAGAGTTATTCGGAAAGTGGGACGAGTATTTCAACATCTAAACGGATTTTTACCAACCAATAACTATTTTTACTACACTATTTCGCGATCGCGAAATAGTGTAGTAAAAAGCAGAAATACAAATAAGTGTTATAATCTTTCAATATGAAAGAAAACAGCCAAAAAGTTATCAACTTTCGAAATTTCGTTTTCGGCGTCGAAGACAGTCTTGTGTCGACCGTCGGGCTTCTTTCGGGTATTGCCTCCGCCTCCGTCCCAAAAGGGACGATTTTTTTAACTGGCGTAATCCTAATTTTAGTCGAAGCCATCTCAATGGCCGCCGGCAGTTTTCTTTCCGAACGGTCCACTGAAGATCTTGAGGCCCAACACGAAGTTTCTCCCCGAAAATCCATTATCGGCAGCATCACGATGTTTTTTTCTTATCTCATTGCCGGCATCATTCCGCTTTTACCATACTCCTTTCTTGAAATCAGCCTTGCGTTGCCACTCTCAATCTTATTCACACTCATCGCCCTTTTTGTTTTGGGATTGTTTAGTGCTAAAATTTCCCATACCCCGATTTTGAAATCCGCGATTCGGATGCTAGTCATCGCCGGAATCGCAATTTTAGTGGGTGTAATCGTCGGAAAAATTTTTAATCATATTTAATGCCAAAAAATAAAAGTTCCAAAACTAAAGTTTCCGTTTCCCAATTTCCGAAAGACGAAATCGGTCCCGCGTACATTATCCGCACTTACGACCCCAAATTAGATTTCGAAGGTATCCTGGTCATCGACAATTTGAATCTCGGTTTAGGCAAGGGCGGAATCAGAATGACACCCGACGTTTCAATGACCGAAGTTTTTCGCCTCGCCCGCGCGATGAGTTTCAAAAATGCGCTCGCCGATCTTCCCTTTGGTGGTGCCAAAGCGGGGATCATCTGGGACCCCCACAAACACACCCTTGATGAAAAGCGCGCCGTGATCGAAAGTTTTTCCCGCTCGCTCAAAGCCGTGATTCCAAAACTCTACATCGCCGGCCCTGACATCAACACGAGCGAACGCGAAATGCAATGGTTTGCGATGGCCAATGGCAACTGGAAATCCGCCACCGGCAAACCCGCTAACTACTGTATGGAAGTTTTCGGCAAAGGTGAAAAAAAGTGCGGCATCCCGCACGAATTTGGTTCAACTGGCTTCGGCGTTGTTCAAACCGCCAAAGTCGCCGTTGAATTTGCGAATGTGCAGTTGAAAGGCGCTACCGCTTCTATCGCCGGCTTCGGCAACGTCGGCACCTTTGCGATGAAACATTTAGACGAACTTGATGTCAAAACTGTCGCCGTCTCCGGCCGCGACGGCACCATTTATAATCCTAATGGGATTGATTACAAAACCCTGATGAAAATCAAAGACTCTGGCAAATCCATTATGGATTACAAAGACGCCAAAAAACTCGGCCGCGATGCCATCTATGAACTCAAAGTGGATATGATGATTCCCGCCGCCACGCCGGATGTTATCAACGAAAAGAATTACAAAAAAGTTAAAGCCAAAATCATCATCGAAGGCGCCAACATCCCCATGCACGAAAAGTATGAGGAATACTTCCACAAAAACGGCGTCTTGATTGTGCCAGACTTTGTCGCCAACGCCGGGGGAGTGATTTCTTCCTACGCCGAATATCGCGGTTACAACCCCAAGCGAATGTTTGAAACCGTCGAAGCCAAGATCGTCAAGAATGTCCGTACGGTTCTCGCCGCCTCCAAAAAAGAAAGGCGTTCGCCGCGCAAAGTCGCGATGGAAATCGCCAAAAAACGTATTCTCTCCGCCAAACGCAAAGTTTTCTAAGGGAACCTTATCCCGTTAGAAATCGAACCCTCGCGCCAGACTAGCCCGCAAGGGCTTAGGTTTGCTATTTCTAATCGGGATTGACAAAACCCTTAATTATAGTGTATTATATAGCCAGTTAACGAGGCCAAAAAACCTCACTTGTCAGTCCATCGCTGTGAATCTCTAATCATAAGGAAGGGATATGGTAACCACAGTTAGTCCTCAGCTAATGCCGAAGATTCAGTTGGAAGTTACTCCATGTGACCCAGCACCAATCGCACCGGCAGGAAATCCATCCAACGATCTGGAAACCGTTTTACCATCAGGATTGATAACAATCCAGTTTGTCCCCCTTCTTCAACCCGAAGAAAGGTCGCTTGTCGGATACGAAGCTCAAGATCGAGCCGTCGTTCTGAACGCGAGTACGGGCCAACAAATGGCCTTGCTCCTATTGTATAACCAAGAACTCATTCCGAGTGACTTCGGCGAGGACATCTACTTTACCGCCACTACCTACCAAGATGCCTCAAGGCGCTACGGCGTTCTCAAGCTTTCCAAGCGTTCGGGACGATGGGACTTGGAGTATACTTGGCTTGGGATTGGCTGGTACGGCGGTTGCTTGGTTCAAGTTCAGTAACTGCCATCATGAACCACGAAACTCCCGTCCGGATTGCATCCGAACGGGAGTTTTCATTTTAACCGCCCGCAATCTTTGTTATAATGAACCAATGGAAAAATCGATTTTGAGCCTGCCAAAGCAGTTCGCCTGGCAATCGGGGGCGTGAAGCATTAAAGTTGATTAATCGTACAAGCTAGAGTAAAATTGCATCATGACCACTCAGACCATCGTTAAAAAGCTTAATCGCGAAGTTGAAGATCTTCAAAACGACGTGCGCCAAGTCAAGAAGGTGCTTTTTAGTACCCTTTACGACACCGAAGGCGAATATAAAGAATCCTTTGTCAAAAAAGTTTTAACCAGATCAAAAGAGTCCGCCAATCATCGATTTTCTAGCAAAGCAGAATTCTTAAAACATGTCCGCGCCTCAAAATGAAGTTTGGTACAGCGACGGTTTCTTAAAAGACGCGAAAAAACTTCCCAAGGAAGTCCAAGGTAAGCTAGGAGATCTTATCTCGATTCTCCAAGAGGACGCATTTGATCCCCGACTTCATTCTAAGCCCTTAAGCGTTCCGCTTCAGGGAGTTTTTTCTTTCAGGATTACTCGTGATTACCGCGTCGGATTTGAGTTCAGCGGCCCGTTCAAAGTTAAACTTTTAATCGTGGACAAGCGTGGTCAGATCTATAAACGTTTGACGAGAAAAAAGCTATAATAACCCAATGGAAAAATCGATTTTGAGTCTACCGAAGCAGTTCGCTTGGCAACCAAAGGTAGAAAATCCAGCCAATCTTAAATCCTCCGAAAACATCATCGTCGCCGGCATGGGCGGCTCTGCCTTCCCAGTTGGGATTTTAAAAATCGCCCACCCCGAATTAAACATCACCAATCACCGTTCTTATGGGCTCCCACATCTTACGTCTAACATCTTACGTCAAACGCTCGTTATCACGAGCTCGTACTCTGGCAACACAGAGGAAACTATCAGCTCATTTGAGGAAGCGAGAAAAAAGAAAACTCCCGTCGCCGTCCTAACCGTCGGTGGCAAACTTTTAGCCCTCGCTAAAAAACACAAAGTTCCATACATTCAAATTCCTGACACCGGCATCCAACCCCGAGCCGCCACTGGTTTTGTGGTTGTTGGTTTATCAAAATTACTCGGTCTCAAAAACGAAAAAAACTTCAGCGCCTTATCAAAATCCTTAAAATCCGAGAAATGGTCAAAAGTAGGTAAAGCTCTGGCCGAAAATCTCTGGGATCAAATCCCGGTCGTTTATGCCTCCGCCAAAAATGCGGACCTTGCCCGTGTTTGGAAAATCAAGTTCAACGAAAACACCAAAATTCCCGCCTTCTGGAATTTTCTTCCGGAAATGAATCACAACGAAATGACCGGCTTCGATTCCGCCAAAACCACCGCTAAACTCAACCAAAATCTCCACTTGATTTTTCTAGAAGATTTAATGGATCATCCCCGCACTAGAAAACGTTTTGCTGTCACCAAAAAAATCCTCACCCAAAAGGGGATTAGCAACTCCTCGGTCCCAATTGCGGGCAAAAACATTTGGGAGAAAATATTCAACTCCACTCTCCTTGCCGACTGGACGAGCGTCCACTTAGCCAAATACTACGGCGTCGATCCCGAAAACGTCCCAATGGTGGAGCAGTTCAAAAAGTTAATTAAATAAATAATCCGAAAGTGAACCTCAACTACCACAGAAAGCATTTCAAGGTTAAGACGGGTCGCTATGACATGTCATAGCGCTAGTAGTATAATGTCATGGTCATGACAAAACCTTCTTTTAAACTACCAACCTTAAGCCAATTTTCTTCTCGCAAAGAATGGGAAGAAGCGTGTTGGAAGGTCATAACAAGATCTGAGAGTTTGCTTAATGTCGTAACCACAGCTTCTGAGCGTCACAATATTATATTGCGCGCTTTAGGAATCGAGTACATTAATTCTGGCAAAAAATATCGGCAAATCGCAGAAGAGCTTTATCTTTCGCCACAAACGATAAGTAGTATAAAAAAAGCTCTTGCTGGTCAAATCTATCGAACTTATCGAGAAAGGGGTAAGGTGGAACGAAGGCGAAAAGTTTACAGCTCAAGCCCGACACAAAAGAAACATAAACCCCTCGGTCGGCTTGTTCGTACAAAATACGGAATCGTTCGCATTTAATAAAGCAACCCATTTAAGTTAATGGAAAAACCCAAAAAATCTTGCAAGCAGAAAAATAAACATGAAATAAATAGTCGCTATGACATGTCATAGCGTCGTAATATAAAACATGAATCCTGAAACCAAAAACTGCCAAAACTGTCCCGATTTTGTCCAAAGCGGAGCGAGTCCACAAAATCGAGGATTCTCGACCCTCGACCGTAGTCGGGGTCGGAACAAAAATATATGACACAATCTGAAAACAAAATTTGTCAGAATTGCAAACAAAATTTTGTTATCGAGGCCGAAGACTTTCGGCTCTACGAACATTTTGAAGTCCCGCCAGCGACTTTTTGTCCCGACTGTCGCATGATTCGCCGACTGGCTTTTAGAAACGAGCGCAACCTTTACAAACGCCCCTGCGACCTCTGCAAAGAGGAAAAGATCATGATGTACCCCAAAGACGCTTCTTTTCCCGTCTACTGCTTTCCGTGTTGGTGGTCAGACAATTGGGACGCGGCGCAATATGCGCGTGACTACGATTTTTCAAAACCATTTTTTGAACAATATAAAGAATTACTTTTTAGTGTTCCTCGCTCCGGCATTATCAAACAAGGAAAAAGTGTTGGCAGTGAATACACCAACCGCGTCACCGATCAGCGCCGCTGTTACCTGGTTTTTGGCAGTATCAACAACGAAGACTGCCGTTACAGTAGCTGGATCAACGATTCCAAGCAACTTCATGACTGCTACAACGTTTTAAAATCCGAGCGCTGTTATGATTGCGTCGATTGCCAGCAATCTTCGAATATCGCCTTTTCTCAAGAGAGTCGCGAATGTTTAAACAGCTGGTTTTTATTCAATTGTCGGAACTGCTCCGATTGTTTTGGATGTGTAAATTTAAGAAATAAAAATTACTGTATTTTTAATGAGCAGTGCAGCAAAGAAGAATACGATCAAAAAATCGCGGAACTGAAATTTGATACTCCGGAAGGTTTTGTCGCCGCTAAAGAAAAATTTGAAAATCTCAAAAAAATCCAAATCGTACCCTGGGCCTATATCTACCAAGCCAACGATTCAACCGGCAATTGGGTTTACAACTCAAAAAATGTAAAAAGCGCCTTCAACTGCAACAACGTTGAGGATGCCCGCTACATTTATGGAATTTCAAACGGTAAAGATTTTATGGATTTCTGGCAATGGAGCGCCGGTTCAGAAAAAATTTATGAAGCCATCAACGCCGGCATTCAGTGCGCTAATTTAAAATTCGTTAACGAATGTTGGAATCAGCTTTTAGACTCCGAATATTGTATGAACTGTCACAGCTCCCAAGATCTTTTTGGTTGTTCCGGCATTAAAAAGGGTCAATACTATATTTTTAATAAACAGTATTCCGAAAGTGAGTATCACGATCTAAAATCAAAAATTATTGCCCAAATGAAAGAAGTTCCTTACGTCGACAAAGGCGGCCGAACCTATCGCTATGGCGAGTATTTCCCAATTGAAATTTCACCTTTCGCTTATAATGAAACTTTCGCTCAAGAATTTTTCCCAATTACCAAAGAAGAGGCCAAGAAAAACGGCTATCCTTGGCGCGACGAAGAAAAAAGAAATTACTCAATAACTCTAAAGTCCAAAGATGTCCCTTTTTCCGCTCGAATGGTCAGTGACGAAATTTCAAAAGAAGTCATTGCCTGTGAGCATGAAGGCAAATGCAATCACGTCTGCGCGACCGCCTTTAGAATTCTCAAAGAAGACTTAGAGATGCACAAACTCTCAAAAGCGCCCTTGCCAAAACTCTGTCCAAACTGCCGCCATTTTGATCGCCTAAGCCGACGTAATCTTCCAAAACTTTGGTCAAGAAAATGCGCCTGTGATTATAAAGTTTATCCCAATAGCGCCAAACACCTTCACCATCCCGAAGGTTCTTGTCTGAACGAATTTGAAACTAGCTACTCACCAGAAGATAAGGCAATCGTCTACTGCGAACCGTGTTATCAACAAGAAGTAGTTTAATATGAGCGCTGAGACAAAAAACTGCATAAACTGTAAATCAGATTTCGTTATTGAACCGGAAGACTTTAATTTCTACGATCGGATGAAAGTCCCCCCGCCAACCTGGTGTCCCGAATGCCGGATGATGCGTCGTTTTGCTTTCACTAATATCTGGGATCTTTATAAACGATCTTGCGAAAAGTGCGGGCAGGGGATGATCAGTATTTTCTCTCCAGATAAACCAAGCACGGTTTATTGTATGAAGTGTTGGTGGGCTGATGACTGGGATGGCACGGAGTACGCAATGGAATACGATCCCACCCGACCCTTTCTTGAACAAATAAAGGAGCTCATCCAAAAAACTCCTTGGCAATCGCTTGAGCTTAACTATCAAACCCTGACTAATAGTGATTACATCAACGCCGCCGGTCATATAAAAAATTGCTACCTAATATTCTGGGCAGACTATTGCGAGAATTCTTTTTATTCTAGTTTTTTAAATGGCCTTAAGGATTCACTGGACTGTTATCGCATGAATGATTGCGAACTCTGTTATGAATGCGTCGGTTGTTATAAATGTTATCGGACCTTTTTTTCTGAAGAGTGTGACGCCTGCACCGACGTTTGGTTTTCCAGAAATTGCAACGGTTGCACAAACTGTTTTGGCTGTATTAATATTCGCAATAAAAGTTATTACATATTCAACGAACCTTACTCCAAAGAAGACTACTTTCAGAAACTCGAAGAGTTGAAACTTAATTCGCGATCAAGCCTAAGTCAACTAAAAACGAAAGTAACTGATTTTTGGCTGAAATATCCTCGTCGCGTTTACACAGGCAATAGTTTAAATGTGAATGTCACCGGTGATTATGTTTACGAGTCAAAAAATACCCCCGATGCCTATATGGCAACTGGCGCTGAAGATTCTCGCTTCGTCCAGTTTTTAAGCGTCAACGGTACCAAAGATTGCTACGACTACTCCGGCTAGGGCAATAAAGCTGAAAAAATCTACGAATCCGCCGTTACTGGCGAAGGTGTAAGCAATGTAAAATTCTCGGATGAATGCTGGCCCGATGCTATGAACATCGAGTATTCAATCTATTCTACCGCTTGTAAAAATGTTTTTGGTTGCGTCAACCTAAAGCGCAAAAGTTATTGCATTTTAAACAAAGAATATTCAAAAGAAGATTACGAAAAATTAACTGCCCAAATCATAGGGGATATGAAAAAAAATCCTTACACAGATGCAAGCGGTAAAACATATTTATACGGCGAATTTTTCCCAATGGAATTTTCTCCTTTCGCCTACAACGAAACTTTATCGTATAGGTTTTTTCCAAAGACCAAAGAAGAAGTTATTAGCCAAAAGTTAAACTGGCTCGACAAAGAGGAAAACCAGTACACCATTACTAAAAACGGCAACGACCTACCCGATACTATTCAAGAAACAACTGACGAAACCACAAAAGAAGTGGTCGGTTGTATTGAGTGTGGCAAGGCTTTTAAAGTCACTCCCGCCGAGCTAAATCTGATGCGGAAACTCCAACTACCCCTTCCGAGTCAATGTCCGAATTGTCGCCACGAACGACGCTTCAAGAGAACCAATCTCCCCAAGCTTTATGAGCGAACATGCGCCAAATGCGCAAAGCCAATTACAACTTCCTATACCCCCGACCGCCCCGAAATAGTCTATTGCGAAACTTGTTATCAACAAGAAGTAGTTTAGAATAATTAGAGTAATTAGGTTAATTAGAATAATTTTATTACCATGTATATATTATTTGACATTGGCGGATCCAAAATGCGAGTGGCAGCATCAGTTGACGAAAAAAAATTCAATCCACCTGAGATTGTCAAAACTCAGAAAGATTTCAAAAAGGGAATTGCGGATTTAAAATTTCTAATTCACAAAGTTAGTGGCGGGAAAAAAATCACCGCCGTAGCCGGTGGCATTCCCGGTTTTTTTGACGCAAAGAAAGAAAAAATAATGGGTTCCGCGCCCAATATTTCGGGCTGGATCGATAAACCCCTTGTCGCCGAAATAAAAAAGATCACCAAATCCCCAGTCTATCTCGAAAATGATGCCGACTTAGTTGGCCTCGGAGAAGCGGTTTACGGTGCCGGCAGGGGATACTCAAGCGTTGCGTATTTCACCGTTTCTACTGGAGTCGGCGGGGGAAAAATTATCAATGGGAAAATCGATTCTAGTATTTCCCGAACCGAGCCGGGTGAGCAAATCATTGATTTCAAGAATAAAATAACTTTAGAAAATCTCGTCGCCGGCCGATCTATCGAAAAAAAGTATCATAAAAAACCCTACGAAATTTTATACAAAAAGTTTTGGGATAACTTAGCTGAAATCTTAGCAGTCGGGGTTCAAAACACGATCGTCCATTGGTCACCAGACGTCGTGGTGATCGGCGGCTCGATGATGAAAAAAATTGGAATTCAGATCCCGCGTGTTCAATATCACTTGAAAAAATCAATGAAAATTTCCCACAACGATTTACCTTTTCCAAAAATTAAAAAAGCCACCCTGGGTGACTTTGGTGGTCTCTACGGTGCTCTCGTTCGCGTTAAGCAAAAATAAACAAAAGTAGTCTCAAAAAAACTAAATAGCGGTTCCATCCAATGGAGCCGCTATAATGTGTGTTGGCTTAACTACCAAGCCAAGAAAGCTTTCGCGCGAGTGTCGGCCACTTGGGCAAAACTCGACGCGATGATCACTGCCTGGATTGCTTGCGGCTCGTCGCCTTTCAAGCGACAAGCTTCAGCCTTTTCCATCCATCGCCGCCCTCTTTCTCGAAGGCTTTCAATCTCGTGAGCGATAAGACGAAACTCTGCGTCCAAGGCTAGTTCAAATCTTTTCATTTCCTGCCTCCTCGTGTTTAAAGCTTAAAGCGGGAGGCCATCCTATGGCTGTGTCGCGTCCTATGCCTTTCTGGTCTTATGAGCTCTTCTTTTTGAATTTGAGCTCAATTGGCACCATCTCACCGTTCATAAATATCCGGTAAGCTTGGCCGTCGATAACGACGTAGACCATTGGCATAAAATTTACCACCTCCTCTAGCCAGAATTATACACCAACCACCAAAAAAGTCAACCCGGTACTACAATTTCGATTTTGTGGTTCTGGCTAAGCCAGTCGAAGTTGTAGTATCCGGGTCAACCCCCACTCGAAAGTAGGGGTATTAGTTAAGGGTCGAAAAGCCTATTCTATATATAAACTTTAGGAGTTCCAATATTAGCGACCATCGGCCCCAATATGAGCAAGCCAACAAGCACGAAACCAGGATTAGTCCAAAGTTACTTAGTGCGATAACTCGGTTATCATTATTTAGCCACCCATCAAGAAAAGCCTGGAAGACAAGAACAAACAATGACACCGAAATCACATATAGCATAGCGCTCAGACCAAGTATTTCAAAAAACATCACACCCTCCCTTGTCTACAATCAAAATAGTCTTTTTTTAGGTTGTCGTCAATCCGTGGTAGAATCAACCAATGCAAAAAATCTCCCGCACTAAAATCGAATTATCGCTCGAATGTCCACGTTGTTTTTGGCTTGATGTTAAGCACGGTGTCAAACGTCCGCCCGGCTTTCCCTTCACACTTAACCTCGCCGTCGACCACCTTCTAAAACAAGAATTTGATCATCATCGAAAAGCCAAGACTCCACATCCCGTTATGGCCACACATATGGTTGAAGCGGTTCCTTTTGATCACCCAAATATGAACACCTGGCGGCACAACTTCACCGGCGTTCAATTTGATCATAAACCCACTGATTTTCACATTTTCGGCGCGGTTGATGATATTTGGGAGAACAAAAAAGGCGAGTTGATGGTGGTGGATTACAAAGCCACCGGCGCTCAAGCCTATAAAATTTATGATTCATACGCTCGTCAGATGGAAATCTATCAATGGCTCTTAACTCAAAACGGTTTCAAAGTTTCGCCGACTGGTTATTTTGTCTTTGCAAAAGTTAACAAAGGCGAAGGTTTCGGCTTCGGCAAAGCCGCCCTCGCTTTTGATCTTTTTGTAGAGCCGTACACTGGCAATAATTCTTGGGTGGAAAAAGCCATCGAGAATGCCAAAAAGATTTTAGATATGGAAAAATCACCCGACTCCGGACTCGAATGCGAATATTGTAAGTACGGCCACGCCTTTGCCAAGCATTAATTCGGGCGTATGTTAATTCTCAAAAAACGCTCAAACACCCCTCGATTCGAATTCTCCGGTGGCAAGCTCCGTCAAGTTATCTGGACGGCTCATAGTCGCGCTAAAATGCGCTACTACGGCCTTTCTGAATCGCGAGTGAAGCGAATCATCCACACTCCAAAACGCATTGAAGAAGGCATTGCGCCCAAAACGGTGGCGATGATGCAATCCGCCGGCAGCGCCAAACACCCCTACGAACTTTGGGTGATGCTTCAAGATGTCGGTCAAAAAAGAAAAGTGATCTCCGCTTGGCGTTATCCCGGTGTCACGAAACCAGGTAGCGCCATCGCTCTGAAATTTATCGAGCAAGCCCTTGAAGAGATTGAAGCCGCCGACGAAGCCAGCAAACAAAAACCGGTTCCATTTTAAATTAGTTGAAATTCTGAAAATTTTCTGTATACTTTAGGCCAGCAACGGTAACTCATCCCGCAACCACGCCAACCTCACGGAGGGTCTGTGCAGAAAGTGAAAAGAAAAACCGACCATCAAGTGTCTACAAACCCGAACCAGGAAGTAAAAACCAAGGCGCAAAAAGCGAAGAAAAAAGTCTTAAATCCAACACCACCCGATGATGATCCACTTTTTCAAGCAATGAGATCAAGGAATAAAGCTCCGAGTCGCAGGAACATTGGATTCGATCGACACAACGACACTTTTTAAACCCGAGCTAGAAGGGAGAGGTATTGGTCACAACAAGAAAGCGACGAAAAAGAGTTGTTTCTAATATTTTTCGTCACATGCAAGTGACAGCCGACAAGCGAGCACTTCGCGCCGAAGAAGATGCACAAGAAACCGCCGCTCGCAGGTTCAAACCGAAGGATCAAAGGAACCAAGGATACTCTCGGTTCGAGTCAGACCCCGAGGCTGGGCCGAGAAAGGTCGCCAAGTTAGTGACCAAAAAGGGTGGGAAGAAGAAAAAAGAGAAAGGCAACAAGAAATCAAAGTAGCCGTCAGGCTACGCAAGTCAGAAAGGCGTCCTCATCCGGCGCCTTTTCTATTTTCAAGAAATCAATATAAAATTAATCCGTGCTTCTAACTAGCCCATCTTTTAATCACAACGAAAAAATTCCGCCCAAATTTACTTGTGACGGCCCCGGTATCAACCCCGAACTCCATATCCAAAACATTCCCGACGGAACCGTCTCGATGGTTTTAATTATGGACGACCCCGACGCCGTTGGTGGAAAAGTTTTTACGCATTGGTTAGCTTGGAACATCAATCCCAAAACCGAACTTATCAAACAAGAAAGCGCTCCGCCCTGGAGTATCGAGGGTCAAAACGACGCTGGAAAAATTGGTTACACCGGCCCCTGTCCGCCTGCCGGCAACCCGCGAGAACAGAGAGCGGAGCAGTCGTCGTATGACGGCAAACCCCATCGCTATTTTTTTAAGCTCTACGCTTTGGATTGTGAATTAGTTCTTGATCAATCCGCCACCAAATCATCGCTCAAAAACGCTATGACCGGCCACATCCTCGAACAAGCTGAACTCATCGGCCTCTATAAACGCTAGGACTTTAGTATGAGGCTACTTTCCTTTTTTCATAAAGTCGCTATAATTGGAACCAGAACCCAACGAAAGGAGCTTGAAATTGGCCAAAAATCTGCCTGATCCGCTCATTCTTTCGCTTCCTAAGCGAGAGCAGAACAGATTGATAAGAATGTCGCTCCGCTGCGTTGTCATCAATGGGAAGAGGCTCCCAGATCTTGAAAAAGCTGAAAAGCGCCTTGAACGCGCGAAGCGAAGGAAGAGGAGAAGGAATCGTCGCAAATAATAAGCCCTCACGTCTACGAGAAAAGACATCTCGCCAAGCGTGGGGGTCTTTTCTTTTTAACGTAATCCTTGTATTATTCGTATCGTTCTCTCAAATAAACCATAATTCCCAATTCAATATTCATAATTCATGAAGTTAAGCATTGGCATCGTCGGACTTCCAAACGTCGGCAAGTCCACTTTATTCAAACTTCTAACAAAACAAAATATTCTGGTCGCTAATTATCCTTTCGCCACCATTGATCCCAACGTCGGCATCGTTCCCGTTCCCGATGAGCGCGTGAATAAACTCGCCGAACTTTCCAAATACAAAAAGAAAATTCCCGCCGTGGTTGAGTTTTATGACATCGCCGGTCTTGTCAAAGGCGCTTCGATTGGCGAAGGTCTCGGCAACCAATTCCTGAGTCACATCCGCGAAACCCAAGCTATCGTTACCGTCCTCCGAGTTTTTGAAAGCTCGGAAATTATTCACATCGAAAATTCCGTTGATCCCGAGCGTGACATGGGCATCATCAACACCGAGTTAATCATCAAAGATTTAGAAACGGTGGAAAAAAGGATTGGCAGTTTAGAAAAAGAAGCTCGAGTAGGAGACAAAAAAGCCGTAAAAAATCTTGAAGTCTTAAAGGCTCTTAAGGCCGAACTACTCCAAGACAAACTTGCGACAAAATTCGCGAGCGAAGAAATCGTCATTGAACTCCAACTCCTCACCGCTAAAAAACAGCTTTATCTCTTAAACGGCGACGAAAGAGACGTAAAAGATTCGCTGAAAGAAAAAATAAAAAGTCTCGGAGCGGATTTTTTTATTATGAACTTGGTAGCTGAAAATGAAGAAGAAGCGCGTCAGCCCCGTACCGAAATCGGAGCTCAGTCTACAACGGCCGACGGCCAATCTACGACTTCTGGTATCGGGGGACTCATAAAAAAATCCTACGAAATTTTAGATTTAATTAGTTTTTTAACCACCGGTGAAGATGAAACTCGCGCCTGGACCATTAAAAGGGGAATGAAAGCTCCTGAAGCCGCCGGCACGATTCATACCGACTTTGAACACAAATTTATCCGAGCGGAAGTCGTAAATTGGCAGAAACTTTTGGAAGCCGGTTCCTGGGCTAAAGCTCGTGAAAAGGCTCAATTAAAGCTAGAAGGAAAAGAGTATATCGTTCAGGATGGAGATGTCTTAGTTATAAGACATGGATAAATGGATAAAAAAAATGGGGAACGCTGAGCGTTCCCCAAATCCTACTTCCTTGTCACAATGGCTAAAGGGTTAAACATTACTTCTCTTTCTGGGCTCGTTTAAGTCAACACCACAAGCGAACATGGCTATCAAAGCGAGCCAACCGACGCCTAGTATCATGGTAATAAAACCAACATCCATAGTTCCTCCTGGGATTATTTGTCCCGTTTTAAACTTTCATAAACCGCCGGACCGCACATAAACCAAATAATACCCAGCGCAGCGCCGAATATCACCAGGCCTGTCAGATTCCAGCAGGACTCCCGGAAGCTGTCTTCGAGGAAGTACAGTGACACTAAAATCAGTCCAACGGCCACTGTTGCAATGAAACTCCAAGTTGATGCGTCCATCCGCCACCCCCTTTAATTCAAGTTTTTTCACTCGGATTCGTGTTTTATTGAGTACCATAGCATACATAGCCAAAAACCGATCACAGGAATTACTCCGATGATACCGATTGCAGTGTTGCTTTCCGCCATATCTGTTCTCCTTTACTACCTTCTCCGTTTTCCTAAAAGTCTCATCTTGTCAGGTGCTACGGCGCACATCACCACAAACACAAGGCCTAAGACCATTATTAACAAATTTCCATACACAAAGCAAAAACCCAAAAGCCGGCTCCATTCCATACCCCCTCCGAAGGTGAAAAATCGTGACAAGCTACTAAATTCACTCTATCACGATTAAGAGCGTCGCTCAATTGCGCTCCCAAGTGTTTCGTCGTCCGCAAACTCGATCTCCCCACCCGTCGGCAAGCCTCGGCCCAATCGGGAAACACGTGAAGCTAAGAGCGTCAATTCCTTTATCAAAAGTGAAACGTTAAAATCTCCATTAGAAGTCGGGCTAAACGCCAAAATAATTTCCTCGGCTTTTCCACCCAGCTCTTTTTGGATAAAACTTTTTAAATTTTGTAATCGCAGCTTCTGCCAATCTTCCAAAATTCCCGTTTTCGCAATCGCGCCTAAAACTAAATATCGGCCGCCAAATTTCTTCGTATTTTCAATTGAAATATAGTCCGTTTCTTTTTCGACAATTGCGATCAAAGATTTTTTTCGCTTAACGTCCGAGCAAACATCACAAAGTCCTGATGCATTTTGATGGATAAAAAAACAATTCGCGCAAACTTTGATTCGAGAAAGAGCCTCAATCTCTTGCGCTAAAGAATGAATTTCATTTTGTCCTCGCCCAATCAAATAAAAGGCCAGCCGCGTCGCCTGCCTCGGTCCAATCGACGGCAACTCCGAAAGCCGATCCACTAACTTCTTGATTGAAGGGGGGATTATCATATACTCGCTTCGGCCGGAACATTTTCAAATCGTTTATCCACGTTTTTAAAACTCACTCGGTCTGGATCAAATCGCAAATCAACTGATCCGAGTGGTCCGTTCCTGTGTTTAGCCACAATCACCTGCGCCATATTCTGTTCTTCTAAAGGTACGCTAATATCCGTCCGATCGCGATCTTTCCGGTAAATAAAGAGCACCACGTCGCTATCCTGTTCGATACTGCCCGAATCCCGCAAATCTGAAAGCCGAGGTTGTTTATGGTCCCTTTGTTCCACACCACGAGAAAGCTGAGAAAGCGCTAAAACTGGTACTTTTAGCTCTCGAGCCAACTGTTTCAAGCCTCGAGAAATTTCCGTCACTTGATTAACCATATTATCCGAATGCGTTCGAGGCATAATCAATTGGAGATAATCCACCACAACCAAGCCCAAACCGTGCTCGATCTGAAGTCGCCGCGACATCGCTTTGATCTGCATGATATTCGGTGAGGATGAATCATCCACATAAATCGGCGCGCCCGAAAGTTTGTCTAGGGAATGCTGAATCATTTCAAATTCAGAATCATCATTAATCCGCCCCGTGCGAAGTCGCCACAAGGGAACTTGGGATTCGGCGGAAATTAAGCGGTCAATCACCTGTTCCCGTGACATCTCGAGTGAAAAAAGTCCCACCGGCACATTAGCTTTCAAAGCCGCATGTCGAGCAATGTCGAGTGCCAAAGAAGTTTTCCCGAGCGACGGCCGGGCGCC
>ERZ1292623.1655-Hain-H51-01um-R1-1655-length-21023-cov-8_pt1 | contig 21023 bp, 16 predicted proteins | sample MGYA00564398_ERZ1292623 | MGnify/ENA primary metagenome ERZ1292623 (study PRJEB36523, sample SAMEA6512633) | groundwater metagenome | collected 2019-01-07 | study: AquaDiva: Metagenomics assemblies of 32 groundwater samples | reverse complement strand
AGATGAGTGATTCTTCGATCGGGATAACAAGCAGATTGCCACGAATGACTTGCGAACCTCCCTGGTCCCAAAGTGAGAGTTGTTTGGAAATCTCAGGATCTTGATTAATTCTGTTCATGATTTGTTGTGGGCCGAAGACCAAGCTTTGTTTTGGAAAACGATAGACAATGAGTTTGCCATAGTGTTCACCATCAGAACGTGCGACCATCCATGATGCAAGGTTATTTTTCTTTCGTGGCGTAAAGGGAAGCATGAGGATGAACTCTTCTTTCTTTTCTCCAGAAAGCCTCATGATTAAGTGACGCATGATTGATTCTTTTTCTGTAATAGCTGGAATTTCCCACTGATCTTCCTTGTTATAGAAGATTTGTGGCTGATCCATGTGGTACGTTGTATACATTGCTGTCTGATAGGCAAAGAGATCTTGCGGATAACGAATATGCCCTTTGAGCTCGGCAGGCAATTCTTGTATGTCCTTAAAGATGCCTGGGAACATGTTTGAGAATGTTTGGATAAGAGGATCTTCTGGGTATGCAACATAAGCCTGTAGGTCTCCGTCATATGCATCGATCACAACCTTAACTGAGTTTCGCATGTAATTCGTTCCACTTTGCACTGGCCGCGCATATGGATAACGATTGCTCGTGGTGTATGCGTCATAAATCCATTTCAACTTGCCATCAGCAATGACTAGGTACGGGTCGCTATCAAATCCCAAGAATGGCAAAGCTTTTCTCACGCGGTCATAAATATTCCTGAAGTACAAAATGCGACTTTCAGGAGTGATATCGTTTGATAAAATAATCTTGGCTGATTTTAATTGCCAAGCAAGCAAGGCTTTGCGCAATACTGAGTTCAGTACCACTCCTCCTGTACCTTTGTACGTGCTGAAGATATTTTCTTCTCCTGAAGGATAATTAAATTCTTTGGCATTTGTCTTAACAATGACATAGTCATTTGAGAGCTCGCCAAAATAGATCTCTGGCCGTGTAATCTTCAATGAGGAAATGCTTGACACTGGCGGCAGGTCTTTGATCCACAACACTGGCAGGCCCTCTTGTGTTACTTCGTTTACAGGCCCAAGCGTCAAGCCCATGCCATGCGTAAAGGTCAGTCGTTCGTTGATAAACGTTTTGCTTGGTAATGACTCAGAGTTTAGTTCTCGTGTAGAAAGCATGACTTGTCTGTATTCTTCACCTAATTGATAGCGATCGTTGTCAACGGAAATGAAATCATAATACGTTCTAATTTCTTGAATCTGGCCAAAGGTGTTCAGCAGCGGTTCACGATCCCACAAGCGGATATTTTTGATTGTTAATGGATTGTTTTGAATATCTTCATATGTGAGCTCGCTTTCTCCGCTAAGGTCTCGTTCTTCAATTGTATCAATGCCCCATGCTTTTTGCGTCGCAGCGATATGATATTTGATAAACGGTGTTTCTTTGACCAGCTCATTTGGTTGTACCACAAACTGTTGGAGTGCAAGTGGATAGAGAAATCCTCCAATGACAGACGCACTAAAGTAAAGAATAAACGCTGAGACAACAATGGTGCGTGCTTTTCGTTCTGAAAGCAAGCTTCCAAAGAGGATTGCAAGCGATGCAAGGATTGAAATCACGAAGAGAATTTTCAAAAACGGTAATTGTGCATAAATGGCAGTATAGCTCGCGCCAAACAATGGTCCGATGGTTGAATACAGCAATTCTGGTATTCGCACAAAATAAATCTTGAGTGCAGCAAGCCCAAATCCAAGCGCGAGCAACACTGAAAGATGAATTGTTGTGCTTCTGTCAAAAGTCAATGAGCCGCGCTGGAATGAAATTGCACCTTTAAAATAATGCTGTATGGCAGAAAAGAGAAATGAAACAATCACCACCAAGAACCCTAAGGATAAAAGCAGCTGAATGAATGGCAACGAAAAAATGTAATAGCTGACATCTTTTGAGAAAATCGGATCATTGATGCCAAAAGGGGTTTGGTAAATGTATTGCAGTATTGTTTGCCATTGTCCTGCTGCAAAAAACCCTGCCATGACTGCAATGACGAGCAGAACAGGAACAGTGAATTTCTTGATAAAAACATCAATATCGATACGACGTCCTATGTTACCTTCCTCACTAATAAGAGGTTCTGGCCGAAAACGCTTCTGGACCTTCTTTTCTTTGGTCAACCTCTCACAGATGAAAAGGTTAAGATACACCATGCCAAATACTGCAAGGCCCACAATTAGTCCCGCCAACAACTTTGTACTCCAGATGGTAGTGAATATTTTTTGAAAACCAATTTCAGTAAACCAAAGCCAATTGGTGTAAATGCTTATCCCGCCAACAAATGCTAAAAGAATAAGAACAAGAACATAGTAAAAAACAACTCTGATGAGGTTCTGTGATCTCATGTTAATCATCTATTATTCATCTATTATTGAAGAATGACTACTATTTAAATAGTCTTCGAAAGAGTCATATAATGTGCAGGTTAGTGATATTTGATACCACCCAATTCCCTTTATTATAGATCAAAAACAAGAAATAGGTAGAAAAATTATTAAACACTCTATCTAACTGGAAGAGTATGGAAACGAATAAAAACATTTTTTTATGGACCCTGTATGATTTTGCCAATTCCATGGTTATGATCGTTTTTTTTCTCTATTTCGCACAGTGGATCGTAATTGACCGAGGCGTTTCTGATTTCTATTTCAACCTGACGTTTACAATCTCAGCAGTGCTTCTTCTAGTTACAGTCCCTCTCACAGGAACGTTGTTGGATAGGCATTTAAGGAGAATTACAGGTTTGCGTTATACAACTGTTTTTACAGCTATTTTTTACGGAGTCTGTGCACTCTGTGCCGTGTTTAATAAAGATACCGCCTCGCTCATCTTCTTCACCTTGGGTTTGTATATGTATCTTCTTTCCTTTACGTTCTATACGCCTTTGCTTACAGACATCGCACCCTTAGCAAAGAGGGGATTAGTATCAGGCATCGGAATTGCAGCGAATTACCTAGGTCAGATTGTAGGTTTATTGGTAGCTCTTCCGTTCTCAAATGGAAGTTGGAACTTTTTTAACTCAAATCCTCGAGCAGAGACGCTATTACCCTCTGTACTTTTCTTTTTTGTCCTTTCACTTCCGATGCTCATTTTTTTCAAAGAGCCAAAGCACAAACCAAGAAAATTTATAATGGGTTTAGAGCTAAGCCATTTGCGGGAAGAAACAAAAAAATTATTATCTTCTCACAGCATAGTTTTCTTCTTTCTTTCTTATTTTTTATTCAATGACGCTGTCATGACTGCGGCAAACAATTTCCCCATTTTCCTAGAACAAGTATGGCATGTTTCGGATACAGTAAAGACCTATCTCCTGCTAGGTGTTTTGATCACTTCAGCAATCGGAGGAGTCCTATCGGGATTCCTAGCTGATCGTCTCGGTCACAAAAGAACATTGATGTTTGTCCTATTTGGATGGATAATCATCTTCCCTTTCGTCGGCTTGCTCCGTAACTTTACTCTTTTTGTAATCGCGATCGTATTCATGGGATTTTGGTTTGGTGCGAACTGGGCGGTGTCTCGATCGGTCATGTCTTGTATTGCGCCGAAGGGAAAACATAATCTTGCTTTTGCCTATTTCGGCCTTGCCGAGCGGGCCTCCTCTTTCATCGGGCCCATCATGTGGGGCTTGATTGTTTCCAATTTGGTTTCAATGGGAAGCGATCGATATCGGGTAGCCATGTTGGCGGTCACTGGATTCATTGTCCTGGGCTTTATGGCTCTTTCTCGGGTAAAGGATGAGCGTGAACAATCATGAACATCATTAAAGAAGGGGGTAAGTACAAAGTCGAATCCAGTTCTAAAAAAGGCCTCTTCTACGACGTCCACCCTGATAAACCCTTTTGTTCCTGTCCTGAATATAAGTTCCGGCTCATCCGCACCAAAACTCCCTGCAAGCACATCAAAGCAGTACACGAATTAGAAGGGATTAAAGAGCCACAAAAGAAAGAATCTTCTAAAGACGATGAAATTATGGCATTTGTCAAGGGCAAAGGAGAAGTCGACTCCTTAATCTTAATCGATCAATTTGGTGAAGAAACAGTAAATCAGCTCATCGAACAGGGTGATTTAATCGAGGAAAAGGGCAAAATCCGCTTAGTTTAGGTTTGTCAAGTGTCAAGAACCGCAGGTCATAGACGAGCGGCATGACTGCCACGGTTTGCAGTACTGCAGTCATGTCGCTTATCAATTAGCGGTTCTTGATCCGCTCAGAAACTCTAAGTTTCTGGTGCACAAAAATCTTCGATTTTTGATGATTCCAGATTTCACATATCAATAAGTGATCATTTGGACCACCATTCAGAGAATGATGGAATCTGTTATGTCAAGGCTGAAAAAACGCAAGGTTTAAATAGGACAACTGGGTAGGAGAAAACAATGGCAGATAAGGAAATTCCTCCGACAGCAAGCGGTAAGGATGACGATAAAAAGTTCTCAAAGCAGTTGATTGGTAAAACCGTCGTATCCAAGACCGGTAAGCGTTTTGGTGAAGTCGGTGACATCATTTTCGAGACGAGTTCAGGCGAGTTGATTCACATGGTATTGCAGAATCCAACAGCATACACCAAGCGTATGGAATTAGAAAAGACTAAAGACGGCGAAATCTTAATCCCCTTCTCAGCAGTCATTGCAATTGGTGATTTTATGGTGGTTGCGGAAGAGGACATAATCTAGTTTTTTATCCTTTATCCGAAGCTGCAACTTCAAAAAGCGAAGCTTTTTGTTAGTCGCCGAAGAAGACATTATTTAGTTGTATATCTTTGATCTTATTCGGAGACCTCAAAACGAAGTTTTGTTGGTTGCTGAGGAAGACATTATATAAGGTTCTATCCATTATCTGACGAAGCAACTTCAAAAATCATCAGATTTTTGTATGTCGCCGAAGAAGACATTATCTAAACACCTAATACATTTTTTCTATAACAAACATGAAGAAAAAAATTAAGAAGGTTTGTTGACTTGAGCAGGCACAGATCCTGATGTAGGCGCGACTTTCGCAGGAACCACCCCAATCGCTGCTTGGCTTGGAAGGTTGAATTGCCGCAAAAGAATGTGTTTAGCGCGGATGCGTTTGTATTCAGTAAGTCCAAAGATAACTAAGCCGGTAATCATTAGTACAAGTATAAAATGCATCCAGTTCATGGATGAGTTCATTGGGCAATCAGGGTCTACGGAGCACTTAAGGTCACAGAGGTTATCTGCAGAGCAGGTTTTCAGAGTTTGCAGTGCACAGTCTTCCACGCAGGTTTGGGGTGTTTCAAAGTTATTGCATTCTTTGTCAAGATTGCAAAGCAGGACAGGGATGGATTTTCGTATGTAAATGCGGTCTCCTTTTTTAATAGTAAGAGTGTCGTAGCTCTCTTCATAAGGAATCTCTAAAAAAAGAGAGGCCATGGCATTTCCAGCAGCATAAGTAGGTTTAAGGTAGGTCTCATAAACAAGCCTTTCTTCTTGATCTGTGATTTGCAGAAGATACGCATCACGCACTCCGCCATCAAACTCTGTAACTTTCCCCTCGCTGATCTTAACCTCTTTTAGGAAAATATTTCCATTTTTATAGAAGTCAACTTTAAGGTCAATGACCTGTTCAGCAGAAGATAGCGTAACGAGTATAAGAAATGCAACTAAGTAACATTCCCACCTCTTTAAAGGATGCATAAAGCAACATAGAAAGATTCAAAACCATAGTATAAAAAGTTTGCTGTTAATACTTATTCTCTTTAAAAAGAAGGTTAATATCCACAAAATCCGCCTTTACAGGCTTCTGTTGAGCAGTCGCTGCCGATTTTACATTTCTTTCCTAGACCACATTTAGAGCAAGTAATCCCCCCACAGTCCACATCGGTTTCATAGGCGTTTTGTTTCTTGTCGGTGCAGATCACACCACCTTGGCAAATACCACCTGAACATAAGTTGCTTATGCAGTCGGAGTTCACCGTGCATTGTTTGTCAGCTGCACAGCGTTTACTGCCGCAGTTGGCGCCGCAATCGACGTCTGATTCCCCACTATTTTTGACGCCGTCATAGCAACTACCTTGGCACAACAGAACGCCACCAGACGCACCACAAACGCCTGTAAGACAATCATAATTATACTTGCACTTTTTTTCTAGAGGGCAAACAGAACACTTTCCTCCACAATCCACATCAGTCTCATCCAGGTCTAGGTTATTGTTCGTACAGCTGGAATGAACAGCTTGGCAAACCCCTCCCACGCAATTGTTACTTTCGCAGTTGCCGCTCATGGTACCACAACTCTTTCCGGCTGGGCAACGAGGACAGCTTCCGCCACAATCCACATCCGTCTCGCCATATATTGCATCTTTTACTCCATTGCTACAGCGGTCTTTTCCAGTATAGGCTTGACAGATACCGTCTGCACAAGGCGAAGTATTACAGCCTTGCCCCGTGCTTTTACTTACACAGTTTTGGCTATTACAGTCAGTTCCTCCTTTGCACTTCTTTCCATTGGGACATCCCAAGCAGCGATAGCCGCCCATGGGGTTTCCACAGTCCACATCAGTCTCATCAGCATCCTTCTTTCCATTTTTACATGATGGAGCGAGAGGTTGGGAGTTCGCACAGACAAAAGGATCGCAATTGTTGCTTAGGCAGTAACTGTCGGAAGTCCAACCAAGAGCGCCGCAATATTTTCCTTTAGCGCATTTCGGACAGCTGCCGCCGCAATCCACATCTGTTTCTCCTGCATCCTTAACCCCATTGAAGCAGAGGCTCGCGTAAGGTTGACAAAGGCCATTGCTTCCGCAAGTATTGCTTTTACAGGCACCGGGAACTAAGTTCGTTCCTGACTTGCATTTTTGTCCGATGTTGCAAGTCATGCAACCCGAGCTAGCACAATCCACATCAGTCTCACCGAAGTTTTGAACCAGGTCTCCACAATAATCAAGCGGAAGCGGCTGGCAGAGGAGTGGGTTTCCTTGGCATTCATTACTTTGACAGTCATGATCATATTTACAAGATTTATCATCTGGGCATTTCCAGCATTTCCCGCCGCAGTCCACCCCTCCTTCTTCTCCATTTTTGAGCCCGTCTTGGCAAGAGATACATTTTCCGCCTGAGCAAATAGAATGTTCGCAGTCGCTGTTAAAGCTACAACTCTTTCCGTCTGAGCAGGGTTTGCACATCGCTCCGCCACAGTCCTGGTCTGTTTCATCTTGGTTCTTCACACCATCCGTACAACCCCCTGGGGGCAGCACAGATTGGCATTGGGCTCCTGCCCATTGGCAGCCTAAAAAGCCGCAGTGGTTGTCCTGGCAGCCTTGTTGGTCTTTATAAGAAGTGCAATCTCTTCCTGCACAGGGGGCACAGCTATCAGGAGTCGTAGAAGTATCAAAAAGACAGTTTTGAAGAATACTGTAGCATTCGATTCGATCGCAGACATTGAACAATCCATTGCCACATTCAACACACGTATTCCAGCTAGGTACTGTACAGGGTTCTGAGCAGCACTGGTTTGTGTCGCTGGCCTGCAGGGTTTGTCCGGGGCATACTTCTCCAATTTGGCATAGGCGCCCGCCTTGCGCAGCACAGGTGGGTAATGGGCAATCACCTGGACAGTTGCCAGAGTTTTCGCCTGGATCACAAGTGCCATCGCCACAAAAAGGACTAGACGAACAATCTTGCGGGCAAGTAGAGCTGTCTTCGCTAGGGTCACACTGTCCATTGCCACAGTTTGTTGGGCAGTCTTGGGCACAAGTAGCAGGTGTTTCTCCAGGGCCACACACCCCGTTCCCGCATCCAGAAGCGGTTTTGCCCTTTTTCTTCCAGTATTCGGGTTTGCTCTGGTAGATCTGAGTGAGTTGTTGGGCAGCTTGGGGATTGTTGTATCCGCCGTGACGTTCGAGGAAAGCAGCTGCGTCAAGGGTGTGTTGATCCTCAACGTCTTTGCCGAATTGGGCATTGTATATGTCTTTGATTTTGAGTTTAGCATTGGAGGGTGCAGCGTATTCAGAAGGTAATACATATACAAGGATGAGGAGTGCAATGAAACACAATCGCCAGCGCATAGGTGTTTTGGACATGGGGGGTTTAAATATTTTGTCAGCTTGTGTAGGTTACTCTGAGGAGGGGTTGGGTGGTACACTTGGTTGCATCCCACCCTGGAGGCATGAGACATATTCGACCATAGTTCTGTGTGGTGCCTTTCGTGCATCCTTCATCTTGGGATTGAAGTCGGAATTGGGTTTTGCCTGCCTTGGTGATGAAGCTAGGTTGTATATCTAGGGTAGTGGGGGGGAGTCCTTTAAGGGTAAGATAGGTTGGATTCTTAGAGCAGCTTGTACTGAAATCTCCTGTATCTAATGGATAGAAATTGCATTGATAGATGTCAATTTTAGCAACGTTTGGGCATCCATTGTCTGCATAGTTGGGTCCTTGTAAGGTAAGGGTAGCGTTTGTAACAGTGGCTGTTGCAGGAATACTGCTTGTATCAAAGTAGAGGAAATCCCGGCGGGGATTGGCATCCATATCAACCGGCGCGTTAAAGGGTCCTCGCCCGATATTCGCCCAGTCTACATTGGTACTGGATTTAAAGGCACTGGTCCATCCTCCTTGGGCTTTGTCTGCTGTAAATGTTTTGGTTGTGGGGGGTGAGTTTTGACATTTCCCACCAACACAATTGTTGCTTTGGCAGTCACTAGCAATCTTACAGGTTTTTCCATTGACACATTTAGTCGTGCAAAGTCCTCCACAGTCTATATCCGTCTCATCTTGATTCTTGAAACCATCATTGCATGACACGCACTTATTTGTTTCGCACTTATTGTTCACACAGTCTAGATTCGCCAGGCAGCTTTTTTTATCTGCACATTTTTGACAGCTAGATCCGCCGCAGTCCACATCCGTTTCCTGACCATTTTTCTGACTATCCATACAAGTTGGGGGAGGATTTGCACACTTCTTAGTTGCAGGATCACAATAGTTGCTCTGACAATCGCTATTAAATACACAGCTCATTCCATTTAGGCACGAATTGCACGTCGCTCCGCCACAGTCCTTGTCTGCCTCATCTTGATTTTTCACACCATCTATACAAGAAGGCAAAGGGTTGGTGCATTTCTTAGTTGCTGGATCACAATAGTTGCTCTGGCAGTCCGTGTGAACATTGCAGGTCTTGTCATTGATACATTTGATCGTACAAGATCCGCCACAGTCTATATCCCCCTCATCTTGATTCTTAAACCCATCACTACAAGACACACACGTATTTGCTTCACACACATCGCTCTCGCAATCTTCTTTCACAAGGCAACTCTGTTTATCTTTGCATAGAGGACAGCTAGAACCGCCGCAGTCGATATCCGTCTCCTGGCCGTCTTTCTGAGTATTCATGCAAGAGGCAAGGGTTTTGCACTTTCCATTGGCGTCACAGTAGTTGTTCTGGCATTCCGCGTTGCAATCACAGGCTTGGCTGTTGGCTTTGTCCATGCAATTGTCACAAGCTAGGGTTTCGCTACAAGGTGCTTGACAGATGTTGTTTACGCAATTGCCACTCACACAATCACTGGGGGAATTGCACTGTTTTCCATTAACGCAGGGATCACAAGATACTCCGCCACAATCCAAATCACTTTCATCCTGGTTCTGGTCTGCATCAAAGCAAGAGACGCAGCTTCCAGATTCGCAGTGAAGATGATCACAGTCCGCATCCATCAAACAATCCTTTCCATCACTACAAGGATCGCAAATTCCAGCGCAGTCCTTGTCGGTCTCATCTTGATTCTTAACACCATCCATACAAGTCTCACCCGCACAAGCCTCACAAACCCCCCCACAATCCACACCAATCTCATTCTGATTCTTAACACCATCCGTACAGCTCGCTGGGAAGGAAACACAGGGCGTGTCAAGTAAATCATTAAGCACAGCAAGGTTGAGTTCACAACTACTCGGGTTGTTGCAAAGGCGCATCTGAGCGCCTGTATCTGTACAAGTGGAAAAGGAAAGGCAGGATAGGTCACACGCTCCTTCTTCTTCCCCGACATGTCCTGAACTAAACCCATCAATCAGAAAAGTGGCAACGTTTTGGCTGCAATCAATGTGGGTAGAATCATAGTCTTTCTTAGGGGTTCCATCTGCGTGGAAAGAGTGATACACCAATTTAGAGGGGCATTTCTGGGTGAGGATCTCGGGGAAGTAGTGCATGCGAAGGGTGATGGCTGGAGAGAATTGTAAGTCGTCGGGTCCAAATTTGTAGACTTCTGTCTTTTTAGGGCTAGTACTGGTAACATTCGTGGGGGGCATAATTTGGATGAAAATATCTGGAACAGCAGGGTTTATAGTCACACCTAAGGGTAAGATGAGTTCAACCATTCCGTCGGCAGATAAGAGATGTTGTTCTTGGGTAGCATCCAAGTGAAGGGTGGTAGTAAGGTTAGTCAGCACAAGTGTTTTTCGGCCGGTGCCTTCTAAGGTGAGTTCGATGCGTCCACGATTGATTTTTTGGCAGGTATAATATGGATAGGTAGTTAGAGAAACATTGGGAATTGTATAGGAAATCAGGTCTTCACCCAACAGGAAAACATTGTTTAGACTTCCAGGGGTACTCGCCGCATCTCGGAGTGCAGAATATTCAGCAAGGGAGGGGCTTTGAATGAGTGTGGTGCGCTCGGAGAGGTCAAGGAAACAGATCTTTTGATAAGTCGAAGGGAGGTCATAATGGATGGTTTGGATGTAACCATATTGGCCATTGAGGCGCTGAACATCTCCTCGTAAGGCTTGTTCAAACTGAACAAGAAGAAGTTGTTGGTGTTGAGCGGATGTTTGAGAGAGATAACGTAAGCCAGCAGTGAGGAGAAGAGCTATGATTATGATTCCAAATACATAGAAAACAGTATGAGTCACCTGGCTTTTTTTCATGCACAAACAGTGCTGTTTCATGGTCACTAGTATAAAAAACTTTTTGTAATGGGGAAAAAACGTGTAGTCTGGAAACGGGGATTTGCAAGGTGGAAAACTTTATATAGAAGAAAAGAGAGAACTCTTATGTGAAGAGGGTGAGCATAAATCATCGGGGGAGGAAGGTTTTTCTATATATTCTCTTGGTTTTAATGCTAGTCTGGGACGGGGCAGCCACGCACTCAACCAATTTAGGGGCTACTTCAAACCCTCGGCCAATCATTGAGGTTTATTTGCGAGACGCAGCCGCACAAGGAATTCCTGTTGCATTGGATAGCTCTTCGTTACAGAATACCGCAGGAAGTAACTTTGCCCATAGTAGTGTACAAAACGATAAAAACCCCTATGTCTTCTATTTTCAGTCGAATAACGATTTGCTAGATGGAAGTTATAAGCTAACAGCGTATTTCTTGAAAAACGGTGTGAAGGACAACGACCCTGAAATAGTCACTTTTCAAGTGAGTACAGACAATTCATGTGGAAATGCACAGTGTGACCCTAGCGAAGACAGCTCTACTTGCCCCCAAGACTGCCCACAACCACCCACATGCCCCAACGGAACATGCGACCCACAAGAAGACAACCAAAACTGCGCCCAAGACTGCCCACAACCACCCACATGCCCCAACGGAACATGCGACCCACAAGAAGACAGCAATAACTGCCCCAATGATTGCCCCGTAACCTGTCCCAATGGAAAGTGTGATACTTCACTAGGCGAGAATACAATGAGCTGTCCTCAAGACTGTCCGTGCCCTTCTTCAAATAAAGTGTGTTCAGCGAATGCAACGGCCCTAACCAATAGCCAAGGAGCTGATGGCTGCTTATTGCCGAATACCTGTTGTGGGGATGGGAAGTGCGAGGGCTTAGAAACAAATGGTAATTGTTTAAACGATTGCAAGAAGAGCTGTGCGGATCTAGGAGGAAATGTCTGTGGAGCAAATCAGGCGTGTTCTGGAAGCCTATTCGATGCACAAGATACCACTCGCTGTTGTGCACAATCGTGCGTTCCAAAAGCAGACAATACGTGTTCAGAATGTGGAAATGGCTTGTTCAACCTGTGTGATCGTTTGGAATGTTATAGTATGTTGGAAACCTGCTTGTTTGCAAACACGGTACCTGCCGAGTGTTCACCGTGTACTCAATTTAGTGACTGCTCAGCATATCAAGATCAAGTAGGCTGTACAGATAATCATTGCAATTTCCCAAGTTGCGAGTGGACGGGTGTTGCTTGCATCCGATCCGGCTCTTGCACAGATGGGTTGAAGAACGGCCAAGAGTCAGACATCGACTGCGGCGGCATTTGTCCAGCAAAGTGCAATAAAGATAAGGATTGTAACACAGGTTCTGACTGTACATCAGGCTTGTGTGTAAATGGTAAGTGTAAAAATCCAACCTGCAGTCCAAACGATGGCTGTGTAGTAAACTGCATACCTCATGATTCAGACTGCCCGCCTGTGCCCAACTGCTTAGAAGATGGAAACTGTATCTTGGGTTGTCCAACAAAAGATCCAGATTGCCTGTCTCAAAATTGCTTGAACAACATAAAAGATGGAGAGGAAAGCGATGTGGATTGTGGGGGGAATTGTGCCAAGTGTGAGATAAATAATCACTGTTTGAAAAACAGCGATTGCATCTCAGACAAGTGTGAAGCAGGCCTTTGCAAGGAGAATACTATTGCATCCTGTAATGACCTCATTAAGAATCAAGATGAAACGGATGTGGACTGCGGCGGAGTTTTGTGCGATAAGTGCCCTGTTTTCAAGAATTGCAACATCGATAATGATTGCACAACAAATCTATGCTTTAATGGCAAATGCTCACCCATTCCTACTTGTGAAGGAGGCAATGCCTGTACTGTAAACTGCCTACCTCCCGATTCGGATTGTCCTCCAAAGCCCAGTTGCCTAAATGATGAAATGTGTGTACTCGCATGTCCTTCATTGGATCCAGATTGTCCCAAGAATAGTTGTACAAATGGATTTAAAGATGGGGATGAAACGGGTGTAGATTGCGGCGGCTCTTGCCCTGCCTGTCAAAGACCTTCGTTAAATCTAAGCATAGTGGATAAAAAGCATGACTTCTCGCAAGGATCGCGATTAAGTGCAGGCTTCCTCCCGATTATTGTACAAGGAGAAACAAACAATGTAGCATTCTGTAGCTTATCCGAGAGTCAAAGTGTGGGGGTAGACGAAACCCATTTATTTAAAGGAGAGTCTTCAACGGTATTAAGGACTTTCCATGAGGGTTCAACCGAAGTTAAGATCGCGGATTTATTCAGTCTATTCCCTGCACAAGTGGAGGGGAAACAAGTGTACCGAAAGACCTTCTTTGTCACATGTAAAGATGGCTTCGGGCAAGTAGCGCAGGTGGCAACCGATGTGCTAATCCCTATGTTTGAGGCCTTCCTAAGAATTCCAGCATTGGGTGTGGCCGGAAGTACTCCATTTAAAGTAGTTGCAGAAACCTCTTGGCCCATGTTCTGTACGTACGCCCAAATTCCTCTCAGCGGAGTTTCAGCAGGCGCTTTATTCGATGATGGTCCTGTGGGTTCCTTGAAGTTTAATCACACATTAAACAATCGCTCAGTAACAGGCAATGTGTTCATGGCCTGTAAAACCTCGGCCAGCAGCGAAGGAGAGTTGTTCAAAACATTTAATATCGCTGTGGATGCAACGCCACCTGTTATTCAAGCAGCCTTTGTTCCAGTAAAAGTATCCGATCGAGCTTCAAAGTTCTCAGACTTACAAATCCAAACTGATGACTCCACGCTTTGCACAATGGACAATGGAACCCTTACAAAAATACTGCCTTTTGATGAGATGGATCCTTCCACATATACATCCGATCACACGGTACGATTTGACTTCCGATCCATCTTTGATAGCGAGGTCCGTAATGTATCGGTGAATGTAACGTGTAAAAACCTAGCCGGCCTAAGTAGTTCAAAAGTAGCAGAAATGACCGTAGAACTAGATGACTCATTAGATATCATACCTATAAGTCCGCCTGAAGTTACAAACGCAGACCCCCTAGAATTACGGGTGGAAACAACAAAACTGGCTTCCTGTTCCTTTGAGGGAGCTACTCGTTCAGGCAGCATGACTACCTTTGATCAGAAACAACACTTCGTAACCTTCAATGAACTAAGTGAAGGCTCTTACTCGTTTAAAGTCATATGCCGGTCTACGGCTTCACCAGAACGCACAATTACCCTACCCACCAAAGTAGACCGCACTGCTCCTCAAATAGACGATGTGGTTGTTGAGAGCCCTTCGTGCAAGTTAGATTCAATGGGCTTTGAAATCAAGACAAATGATTCCGATGCAAGTTCATTCCAAATTAAGATCACCGATCAAGATCAAACGATCATGAATCAAACGCGTTCAGATAAATCCATAACAATAAGGATCCAATTAGAAGCAAGCAAGAGATATACCTTACAAGTTACTCCAGTAGATAAAGCGGGGAATGCAGGCATTGAAATCAGTAAGGATGTAGATGTATTAAGCCCGAATGATGCAACATGTGATAAAATCAAACCAAGAGGATCATTAGCTGTCGAACCCCTGCCTGAACGATCCGCCAAAAAAGCCCTAGTGGATTGCAAGGACGAACAAAGCGGTTGCACATTGGATTTCCTGCGAGGTTCAATTGAAGCAGATGGCAATTGCGTGCCTGATCAGATCGAATTTTATGGAACAGACATTGAATTGAGCAATACACAAAAGTTCTGCTACACAGTCTTTGATAACAACAACAACTCATTCACCGAAGCAAGAGTCATTGACGTTGCCATTCCAGAGTCTTGCCTGAATGGGGTACAAGACCTAACTGAATTAGGAGTGGACTGCGGTTTAGCCTGCCCACAGGGCTGTCCAATAGGGTCTCCTTGTACACTGAATAGTGACTGCCTAGATTATTATTGCAAGAGCGGTATTTGCAAAGCACCCTCGTGTACAGATGAGGTAAAGAACGGGAATGAAATGGATGTGGATTGCGGTGGGGATTGTCCAAAGTGCATAGATGGGAAAAAGTGTATCCAATCAGGAGATTGCGCCTCAGGTTACTGTACGCCCGATCGATTCTGCCGAACACCTTCTTGTTCAGATAGCTTCCAAAATGGATTAGAGACAGACAAGGATTGTGGGGGAAATTGCCCCCCCTGTACAACAGGAAAGTCTTGCGCAGGAAATGGCGATTGTCAGAGCAAGTTCTGTGAAAGCGGGGTTTGCATACAGGATAAGAACAAGGATACGGATAAAGATGGAATGCCAGATTGGTGGGAGACCAAGTATAATTTCAATATAAATGATCCTTCAGACGCGAATCAAGATGCAGATAGAGATGGATTTACAAACTTGGAAGAATACAAGGCAGGTACAAATCCAAGAGATCCAAAGAGCAGTCCAAAAAGCAAAATACCCTTAGGTCCCTTCTTAACCTTACTCTTGGGTCTATTGTTAGTTGCAAGTGGCGCAGGGTATCTGCTTTACAAAAATAACCTACCTAAAAAGGTTCCTCCTCCACCCCCCCCAAGAGCACTATCAAAGCAAATGGTCCGTCCCACCCCAAAGCAGCTTGATTTAACCTTGTTAAGAAGGAACTTAGGAAAGAAATTAGAGCGCTCTCGATTGTTTAGCGCCTTTGGCGGCCCTACTCCTGTAAGACCTACTCTAAGACCAATCGCAAGGCCTTCAGCACCTGTAAAGCCTTCAAGTCCAAAAGCACCAGAAAAAGCTGCTCCTAAACCCATTCAAACACCTAAACAGGCACCAAAACCTGCTCCCAAAACCGCTCAAAACCCTTCTCCCAAGCCCAAAAAGAAGAAAGACACCAGCTTGGATAAGGACTTAAAAGAACTTGAAAAGCTCTCTAAGATCTAGGTTTGCAAACCCTTTTATACCCTCTTTTTTCTCTAAATAGATACGCGGGCGTGTCGGAGCGGTCAATCCATGGATTTATGGGACCAGACGAGCACGGTTCAGGGCCGTGTAGCTTAGTGCTTACGCAGGTTCGAATCCTGCCGCCCGCATTTTGATTAATTAATAAATGAAAAGTCTTAAATAAGACTGACCATTTATTTACGTATGAATAAGAAGATAATTTCCTTTATTATGCTTCTAGTCATTTTAGCCCCGATTATACACGCTAAAACAAAATCGGACGAATTTATTTTCTATACTGGAGACTTAATCTTTAAAGACTGTACAGGACAAGATATGATTATAAATGTCAATGGGAATGTTCAAAAACATTCTTGGCCATACCAACGAAATGGCTTTGACGCATTTCTTAAAGAGATTTCACAATTTCCTTTTAAAGAGCACAAAGTAGATAACGATCCATACTTATACGAAAAAGCAAATGAAGGTATAGGATTTATTATCTGTGGAAATAATACATTAGACATCATAGACACAACTTGGTACTGGAACGATATTGAAATAACAGCTCCAACAACAATTGAAAAAACTGAAATAACACAAAGCATTCATAACTCTACAGTAAAAGGAGATATTTTGCAAACTGTTAACACTGGAAATGGAGTCAACCAAATAGGAAAATCGGATAACTCAGTAATCAATCAAAGTATAGAACATAAAAATTGGTTTCTAAATATCCTAACAGACTTCAATCTATATCTTGGAATTAGTATACCCATCGTCTTTTCTTTAATTATAAAATGGCTATTTAAACTAAAGATTATAAAAAAGAAAAAAAGATAACTTCATTTTCCGTAATTCTTCCGGATTTTCCAAGCAAAGTTATATAAAGAAATAAAGATTAATAGGCGGTATGGAAAGAAAGCTTTCAGCCGTCGTCTCAAAAGACGGAAAACACTACGTCGCTCGGGGCGTCGAAATAGAGCTAGCCAGCCAAGGTAAAACCTCTAAAGAGGCATTAAGTAACCTCAAAGAGGCTTTCGAGCTCTGGTTGGAACACGCAGAACCTGAAGAGTTAAAACCCTTAAATAAGGCCAGTAAGCCTATTCTAAGTCAAGTCGCAGCAGCAGTATGAAACTTCCAATATTGTCTGGAAAAGAAATGGTTAAAATTTTATCAAAATATGGCTTTGAAGTGCTCGGCCAGAAGGGGAGCCACGTCATCATGGTTGGTGTTCGGAATGGAATGAAAAGAAAGCCTGTAGTACCGATGCACTCGGAATTGAGAAAAGGCACGCTCTTGAGCATTCTAAAACAAGCAGACCTGACGAAAGAAGATCTAGAGAAAGCATTGAAGTATAAGTAAAGGCATTCAGAACTTTATTTTTTCTGCTCGCCCATTCTTCACCACTCTAAGTTCAACTTGTATTCCAATTTCATCCCCATTCTCATCAAAGTGATATTTCCCTAGAGTCCCATCATACTCAGGCAACGAGTACAACCATTCTTTGATAGCCGTAGCATCATACCCTTTTTCACGAATGGCACTCGTCAAGAGGTACACCGCATCGTAGCTCGCAGAGAAAGGATAAGGAAACGCCGGATTTTTTCCATAGCGCTCCCGATATTTCTCGAAAAGCGCATCCGCTTGTTTTCCATTCGGATCAGGATCTGCGATGAAAACCACACCCTCAGCCGCCTCTCCGCTGCTTTCACGACCCGTGTCTCCGCTGAGAAAAAAGTTGGAGTAAAGGGGCTTTGTATTGCTTAATTCTTTGAGTTGCCGTAGGAGAGCGCTTCCAGTCACAGGAGTATCAGGGTTTACAAAGATTACATCCGGTTTTTGATTGAATATCTTAAGAAGCGTGGTGCGAAAGTCGCGCATCTCTGCTTGAAAATCTTCGTCTGCCACAATGATTCCGCCGCGTTCTTCAAACTCTTTTCGCAGCGCTTGTTTCAAAGCCTGTGAGTAAGTGTTCAGTTCACTGATCATGGCAAGTTTCTTGTAGTGATGAATCATGTCTTCTGCTAAGACGCGTCCGCTGATCGCATCATTGTAGCTGTTTCTGAAAAGATAATCGCCATAGTTTGTAATGTCTGGGCTACTTGGATAGGTAGCAATACCGATCACTTTATTTTGTTCTAAAAAGGGGGCGGCAGCAGAAAACTCTCCATCGCAAGAGCCATAGATAATGGCTTGTACACGGTCCACAGTGACCAGTTTTTGAGTGGCAGTGTTGGAGCCTTCAGCACTGCATCGTCCATCTTCATAAATAATCTGCAAAGGCGTGCCATGAATGCCTCCAGCTACATTGATTTCTTCCACAGCCATTTGGGCTCCTTCTTGACTGGAGATTCCAAAGCTAGCTCCATCGCCTGTAAGAGCTCCCACAAACCCTATTTTGACGGTTTTGTCTGCATCAGACACCTGCGTACACGCAAACAGGAAAACGGCCGTCAAGGCAAATAAGAAAACATGGTTGAATCGCATAAATCCATGAAAAAGGAGTAATATTTAAGTATTTCCTTGTCTTTCTCTCAATATCACCTAAGGAGGAGATGGATATGAAAAAAATCGTATTATTCCTTGCGGTGATGGGATGCATCGTTTCAGTAGGGGCCTACAATCCGTGGGACTCGTACCAGTACAATCGTTATAATCAATACCAGTATGACCGGTATGGTCAGTTTCCCTCATTTTGGGGGCAGTCAAGGTATTCTCAGCAGGCCGACTCATTTCCAAGGTATGGTATGCAGCAAGGGTATTTCTCCCCTTATTCAGCTTATTCAGGTTATCCATCCTATGCATCATCCTACGCACAGCCTTATTCTTATCAGCCGTCTTATTCCCGGCCTTTTCCCATTTTGGCAACAGGCAACGTAATTCAACCCGATCCAGGCGATGCCTTTCCTTGGGCGTATTACCCAGATTCATATGCTCAGCAGTACTATGACCTGGATAACGGAGAAGTCATTCTCAAAGGAAACTCTGTCTTGCCCTCTACCATAAGGATCAATGTAGGAGATACAGTAACTTGGAAGAGCAAGGAAGGCTATCCGCATATCATTAAGTCAGCTCATGGATCCGGTGAATCGTTCGACTCAGGCTCCTTAATCTTTGGCGAGTCTTTCAGCAAGCAGTTCAATCAAGAAGGAACTTATGATTATTACGATCCACTCTATCCTTGGCTGCGTGGACGAATCGTGGTCTCGTCATAAAGCAAAAGGTCTCTTTTGCTTTATCTGATAGCAACAAAAACAAGAGGAGAATTATTTTGTTGCTGAGGATGAGTTTATCGTAAGATATATATAGGGGTAAGCCATGCTTAGAGGAAAGAGTGTGAGTAAGGTACCGAGGTGGTTTGGCATGTATAAACTAGGTTTAATGGCTTTTATGGTGCTCGCTTTGCTTCCCATAAGCATGGCGTTTAGTTCTTCAGTAGGAGTGTACAGTCCTCAAGTAAAAGTGTACTCTTCATATGATCTAATTCATCAAGGTCAATTGCTCTTTCCAGATGCCTGGCATCCAAAGCCTTTGAAGTTGTACTACGATGCAAAATTCATTCCGGCCATTTCAAGAAATTATGAAATTCGCTTGCCGTATGTGTTACCCAGTTCATACAAGACATCGTGTCAGATGTTTAAGCATGATGGGTATTATTTTGTGACAACGGATATTCATTGCTATGGATAATTGCGCTAGTTATGTTAAAAGTGACGCAATTATTCATCCCAATAATTTCGTCAAATTATGTAAATTAGTGAAATTATTGCTATAACTAAATAGAATCGTAAAGAGGTGAAGTGTGAATCGAGCGATAGCAGTGGTCTTTCTTTTTTTAGTAGGGATACAGCTTGGTTCAGCACTCATCACACCAGGACATGGGAACTGGTACGATCTAAACCGCCCCAGGTATTATGATCCTGACACGGGTTTGCCGTATGAGTGGGCAAGTAGTAATGGACGCTGGATCTTAATTCCTAGGCCTGTAGGAACTACCTACAATCCTTTATATTTAGAAGGTGCAAATGGGTATTACCGTCGTTCGCCCGGTGCAGATCCCCGTAGTCGTTTACAATTGGGTCAAACCGAGGCCAAGGGACGCTCAATGCGTTCAATGTTAGCCAATCCTCCTAAGTCATCAAAATATTACGTAGTAAATCGAGGTGGATCATGAAATCAGCTGTATGGCTTGGAATGTTTCTACTGATTTTAGGCAATGTGTTAGGGTATGCCGCCTCAGCTACTCCTCCAGGTTGGGGCCAAGAAAAGGGAACGGATCAACCCACATTGAATTGTCCTTCCTGTTATCAAACGCCTTCTCCACGATCAGGCACGGTTGCAAAGTCTGGTGTAACAGTTAAGGGAACTCCTTATAGTAATGGGTATCAAGTGGTTGTGCCCACCTATTCCAGTTTTACTTATGCTCCAGGTTGGTATGTGGGTTTAGGTAATTATTACCGTCATCGGGGACCCTTTACAGTATATGGTGCCCAGCATAAATTAGGGAGTGAAGCAGGATTAAACAGGGTGCAGGAGAAAAACATAAATACCTATAGGCGAGGCTCTGCGCCCAGTTATCAATTAGTAAATGGAAAGATGATGGTCGTCAAGTAAGAGGTGGTGAACGTGAAGAAATTAATGATTGGAATGATTTTTTTATTACTCACAGTGTGTGTTTCAGCCGATGGCTTAAAGTTTCATCGACCTCAAAGTCAGTATACCTTAGCCATGCATCCTTCCGTGTATAACTCACGTATCATCATGGGCGTTAAGCAAGTTTCTCCAAGTGGTCCCTATTTTGATCCCAACAATCGCGGAAGTCGGGTAAATGGAGGCTTTCCAGGATATGTACCAGACACCTACAGCATCCATCGACAGGGTTCCATGCGAAGTTCTCTAGGCGGAGAGCGAATGCCAGGTCTTCCCTTCCGAACCACGGCGAATCGGATTACGTACGGATAATGAGATATGTGCGAACTGACCCATTATCGTAATGTTTAAATACTTGTTCTATTTATGTTCTGTCGAGGTGAATTTTTATGAGAAAACCTATAAAATTGGATGTTGGATGCCCAAATCGTTCTTGTCGATGCTATAATAAAATTGGTTTATTGAATGCTGTGTTGCATAATTACTTCCTTTTTAAGATTTTGATTTCTAAGACTTTAAG
>ERZ1292623.1654-Hain-H51-01um-R1-1654-length-21023-cov-10_pt1 | contig 21023 bp, 16 predicted proteins | sample MGYA00564398_ERZ1292623 | MGnify/ENA primary metagenome ERZ1292623 (study PRJEB36523, sample SAMEA6512633) | groundwater metagenome | collected 2019-01-07 | study: AquaDiva: Metagenomics assemblies of 32 groundwater samples | reverse complement strand
CTTCCATTTCTTCTTCTCCCTCAACTTCTATTTCAAGTTCGGTGTCTTCATCGATTTCAACTTCCATTTCTTCTTCTCCCTCAACTTCTATTTCAAGTTCGGTGTCTTCATCGATATCTTCTTCTATAAGTTCTTCCATATCGTCATCAATCAGCAGTTCCCCCTCAAGTTCTCCCTCTCCCTCGGAAGCAATAGGGATTATTTTGGGCAGGAATACGGATACACTTGTGCAGAGGGGTATTCGCTTATTAAGGAAATAGTGGTATAATGAAAATATGAAAGATGTCAAAGATAGATTTCTTACAAAATAAAATAGCAGAAAAATTTAACGTAACTCCAACAACAATCAGCTATATCTTGGCTGGTAAAAGCTGGAGTCATATATAATAAAATGTTGTACTCATCACTTATAACAAATCTAAGACAACAGGTCGGCGATACCCGCCGGAGAACTCACGTTGATTTCACGGGCGATGGTTCTACTATGATTTTTCAGTTACCGATTGATACTTTCCCCGTTCTCGACCAAGCCGGAACTTATGTCCTAAAAGTCGCCACCGTTACTCAAACCGAAACGACTAATTTTACTTTGGATAAAGATGCCGGCACGATTGTTTTCGTTACCACCGCTCCCTCAAACGGCGCGGCTATTACATTTGACGCGAGCGCGGTTTATCTTACTGACCAAAATTGGCTTGATATTATCAATCAGGTTATTTATTCTTTAGGCGATGATTTTTGGAAAGAATTTATTGATACGGCGCATACCGCCACGGCAAATATGCTTTCGCTGTCTTTAGTCGCGTTGCAGGCAAACGCTATCGCTATCTATGAATTTCAACGCCGAATAGCAACTACGAATAATTGGACTCCAATAGAGGAAAGTTGTAATTGGCGTTATGATAGAGATAATAATATAATTTATATCGGCGATAGAGATGCCTTTACTTTAACCGGAGAACTTCTGCGTCTTCGCGGATTAAAAAAATATACGATTGGGACTTTGGTTTCAAGCACGCTGGATGTTCAAGATAAATTCTTGACAATTCTTGAATATGGTGGTATAGCAAGATATTGGCGGTGGCGGTATAAGAGTGTCGTCGAACTCGTTTCTAAAATGTCACAAGAAGCATCAAGAACTCCGCTTCAAGAATTGATAATGCTTAGCGACCGTTTTGATAGACTTTATGAAATTGAAAAAGGAAAATTAAAACCGGCGAAACCCGCCCATTTTATATCGCCGTATAAGGCGGGAGGCGGTCGTCCTTAATCTATGACTTTTGTTTCTATTAAATCAAAATTTTCCGTCGCCCTCGACGGTCAGGGCTTAATCCTTCAAGGCGCGCCAGACCGTATCGCTTACCAATCCGGGCAAGCGCCTGTTTATGGTAATCGTTTCGCTTCCGGCGACCGCAGTTATAATGACCTTTCGCAATGGTGGTATTTCGCGCAAACAAGCTGGGTGGCGGGATTTAAAGATATAATTTCGTGGCTTGATGATGCGAAATATTATTATGCAACTAATATAGATACTTGGTCTGAAAATGGCGCTATCAAATTAGCACGCGCGCAAGCAACAGTTAAATCTTTTACCAGCGGTGAAGATATTTATTGCGGAGTATTTGGCAATGTGGCGGGAGTAAATTATAAATTCGTAGGCACGGATGATGCGGCTTCCGGCAAACCGGTTATTTATCAAAATACTACTGGTTCAACTTGGGTTGATATAACAGATGCCGATTATGGAACTAATCAAAATGCTTTTAGTCAGTTAATTTGTCGGGGTGGCAATTTATGGGCTTTTTCTATCGGTGTAGGCAATACCGATGTTGTAGCTTATTGGAATGGTTCTGTTTGGGTGGATTGTTCTGATGAAGTTGATTCCGTTACAACTGGCGCGTGGCAACCAAAGCGGTCAACTTGCGCGGTAGATGTGCAAGGCACTTTATATGCAATGATAGATGATATTAGTAATTATAAATGGGCTTTAGTTAAAACTACGGCAAATGCGCCGACATTAGATGCGGATTGGTCGCTTGTATTAAATCGCACGAATCAATCAAGCGCGCCGATTGATATATTTTATCTTACGGGAAATTTATACTATCTTTTAACTAATGGAGAATTTCACGTTTATAATATTGCTACTGCGATAGATACTTTAATTACAACTTTTACGGGAATTTCAATCGCTGGTTGGGGATTAGGCGGAAAATTATTGCATTCATTTGGAGATAAACTAATAGTGACTGTTCCTGCAAATGAAATTTGGGAATACAATATAAATACCAGTGCATTAACCAGAATTTGGAACAGAGATTCTAATAAAGCCGATATCAATAATATAGAAGCGATTGGAGTTTTATCTTATGGTGGAATTAAAGAAGGAACTTATATCAGATGGTCAAATCTTATTTATGACGGAACTTATTTTCATAACGACATTAAAAGCGCCGATGATGCGACTACTTGGCATCCATTATTCATAGATTCCAACAGCGTTATCTATGGCAGAGGATTGACTACTATGAATGTTCTTGAAAGTATTACACCAACCGGTTCTACTTATAAAGGCACAGCAGATAAAAATTTTCTTGTATTTAATAATTTTGATACTGTATCAGGTGTTGATAAATTGGCTTATTCAGCGACGATTATTTTTAAAGCTTTAGCAAGCGGTCAATCAATTTCTGTAGAATATCTTTTAGGAGAATTAACATCCGCTTCATCTTGGACTGTTTTGGGAACGGCGAGCTTCGCAGCTGATGGCGGAAGCGTCACGGATAAAACTTTCTATTTCGGCACGGCGATTACTTTTAAAAAGATATGGATTCGAATTAAACTCGCGTCGGGAGGTTCAGATACGCCGACTTTAAATGATATTATTATGGAATATCTACCCGTTCCCACTTATAAAAAAACTTGGTCGCTTAATATAAATTGCGGCGATGAAGTTAAACGACTGGACGGCGGGCTTGTAGAAACTACCGGGCGTGAATTGAAAGGACGATTAGAACGGGCGTGGTGGACGAAAAGTATTCTCGATTTTCAAGACCTCGATTATGCCACCACTCTGCTTAATGGCGCGCTTGCCGCCACGGGAGATATAACCGTGGATTCTACCGCTGACTTCCCGGAACAGGGCAGACTTCGCGTTGATGACGAAGAAATTACTTATACAGGAAAAACCCCGACATCTTTCACGGGATGTTCGCGCGGCGCTCGTTCTACCAGAGCCGTTACTCATACCGACAATTCCGTCATCAACAACGCTTATAAAGTCATTATGACCGAATTATCATCAAAAATTCCCGTTGCTTTGGAAGATAAAGAATTGGAATATATGATAGGTCTTGCCTTGAGGGAAGTTTAATTATATGATATAATAAATTTATGCCAATAACTAATCAACAAGATATTCCGAATAAGCCGAAAATTAGCGAGCCGTGGACTTTTAAACAGATTTTCTCGGTTGCCGGCGTTATTTCAACCGCGTTAAAACAATTCACTGTTTTGCAGTTGTTCGCGGCGTTTGCTCTCGCGGTAGCCGCTGTCGGAGAATTAACAGGCAGACCAGTTTCTATATTTTGGTATATTATATTGCTCGTTATACTCGGCGGGATTTTCTTTTTTGATTATAAGAATATTCTAAAAGAAAAAATATGAATGAAGAAAACCACAAAGAAATAATGTATAAACTTGGTGAACTTTCAGAAGGAATGAGAGGAGTGCATATTCGTCTTGATAAAATAAATGGCACGGTTCAGAGGCACGAAGAAGAAATCTTTACTTTAAAATTGACGAAAAGTTATGTTTCCGGCGTTTCAAAAGTGGTAAGTTTGATAATTGGGGCGGTTGGAGGGTTAATCGCCATTCTTATTCCCTATATTATAGCCCTAATCGTCCCACGCTTTACTCAATAATGCAGGGAAACGCATTAGACAAAAGACGATAAATGATACCACCCCCCTAATTTCCGTTCGTTAAATGCGATTATACAACGAAGTTTTTTTAAAAAACTGGTCGATTTCATTAAAAAGCAACTTTCTCGGCCGTTCGCGCTGACGGCGGCTTTGAAAATAATAAATGTGTTTGAAATTGCCAATTTCCAACAAATTGTTTTATTTAAAAACGGGATAATGGCATATTAAAAACACACCAACAACGCTCCGGCTATTGTCAGATTCAATAGAATCGGATAACCGCCGGAGTTTTATTTTTTATGTTTTTCTTTTACGCCATTCAAGATTTTTTTAGCGGCAAAAAAACGTATATCGTTGGAACGCTAATGATTTTATTGGGACTTTATATCAATGATGAAAAACTGATACTGGAGGGATTGGGAATTATCACTCTGCGCGCCGGCATTAAAAAAACCAAATAACCCCCAAGATAACAAAAAAAACAGCCCCATACCATAAAGGGGCTGTTTTTTTCGGTCATTTTTCAATTACTCGTAAGTTATATGCCCTTTCGCGGAAGCTCCGCTAATGCGGGCGCTAATTCCTTTGGTCGTCAATACGCCATCGCCAAAGTTAATTGAAACTGATTCATTGGGAACGCAAGCAAGTTTGGCGATAGATGTTCCGGCATCCGTAACAGTCGCAACATTAAATGTCGCGCCAGTTCCACCTCCTCCGGTCACGGCATAAGTATTTCCGGCAGTATAACCACCCCCGGCATTTATGATTTCTGCTGCGGTAATCCGTCCCGCGCCAACGCTCGGTGAAAGCGAAGCGCTCGGAGAGGAAGAAATAGAAGTTGAAGGAGAATTTGAAATGGAAGAGGAAATGGAAGAAGAAACGGACGAGGAAATACTGGTTGAGGGGGAAGCGGAAATACTGGTTGATGGAGAAGCGGAAGTTGACGGAGATGAGGAAATGGAAGTTGATGGAGAAGCGGAAGACGAGGGGGAAACAGAAGACGAAGCAGAAGACGAAATACTGGTAGAGGGTGAAGATGAAATACTGGTTGACGGTGAAGCCGAACTTGACGGCGATGTCGATTCCGACGGCGAAGAAGAAATAGAAGTTGACGGCGAACTGGAAATCGAAGAAGACGGAGAATTATCGTCTATTTGGGTGACGCGCAAAACAGCTTGCGTTCCGCCAAATTCTCCGGCCACAAGCGTAACAAGGTCACCGACCGAATAACTCGAACCGCCGTCAACAATAGTGAAAGTGGCAACGGCATCAATCGTGCCGTCAAATACTTCAATCACCGAATTGGCGGCCGCCGCGCAAAGAGCAACTCCTTTAAACAGAGTATTCCTTACCGACAGAAATATATTTGTAGTTGTTGATATAGGTAATGTTTTTGCCATATATTAAATTATAACAAATTTTTAAGTTAATGCAAATTATTCTTGGCTCATCTCCGCCTCCGACAAGAGGCAGAGTGAACCAAGAATGGTTTACAGGTCTGTTTTATGAACACGATAAGCGACCTTAACCCGACAAGGAGAACCTGTCCCGCCCCATTCGCCGTTGCCGGCATTATGAAGCACAAGCGCCGCGTTCGTAACCGGTGTTAAATCGGTCACAATCGGTTTAAGAGTTCTAATCTGGTCGGAAGTCGCGTCAAGCAAGCCAGTCGCATCAAGCGTAGTGCTTGCCACCGCGCCCGAACCATCCGTGTATTTCACTTCAATATTATCATCCGTTTCGGTAAATGCGGCCGTGTAATCATAAATAAATAACGCGGATACAAATTCCAAAATATATCCCGCGTCCGGAGCGGCGACAAGAGATTTCGGAGTTGCCCTAAGAGCAAGCATTTCCGCCGCCGTTATCGCAACTTCGGCGTATTGAATTACTGTTTCATCAATATCATCCGATTGAATGCTATTAACGCGCCTATTATAGCCGGGTTTATTTTGGTCAAATGACGGCAATTCTTTGCCGAATTGCGTTTGATTTCTTGTGATAGCCATAAGCGTAAAATCTATTTATTTTATTTATCCCATTAAGTTCGACCCCTTAGGGGGGCTTGTTCTACTTAAAGCAGAGAACAAGCAAGAGAACTACAATTTAGGTTAAATTGTTGTGATGGGCAAATGCCGAGGTAGCATTTCTAAATTCAGCCGTATATTCCCCATAAATCTGGGCTTTGAAAGCCGCGCCAGTTTTGGCGAGGTCTTCGGCGCGCATCGCGGAATTGCGAAGCGACATACAGCGAATTTTGTTCAAATCACCTACAATCGCCACATCGTCCGGCATCCACGGGTCAACTATAACATCAAGCACGAAGCCGAGGTCTGTGAGGATTCTATCCACTACATAACCGGCAACGGTTGTGTCATACACCGAACGTCTTGCTGATTGGTCAAACGTAGAAATTGCTCTCTTTTGTTTGCCACCGACAAGAATAAAATTCGGGTATCCGCCGTCGTCCCAAATCTGCTTCGCCATCGCATTCACGACGGAAAGCGTAAGAGCTTCGGAAGTAGTAGTAAGATTGCCTGTCGCCTGTGAAGCAAATTCTATAATACCGCCCAATGAGCGATATACAGTATCCGAACCGGCGGAGGCTGATTTAATACCAAGAACAAGAGCCATATCAAGTTCTCTCATCGCTTCCATAAGTCTGCGAGAAACCTGAAATGTAAACTCATCCGCTACACCGGCTTGCAATACAGAACGCATCGTATGAGATACGTTAATGCCATATTGAAAGATTTGAGTGTAGTTCGAAACTTTGGTGCGAACTTTGCTCGCATCGGCAGGCGGGTCTTGTCCCTCCTGATTAGGATGGATTACCGCCCAAATTGAACCGGTAGAATGGGCTTCGCCAGTAGTTGAGCCATAACCGCGGACAATAGTGCAAACAGTCGCCGAATCAACGGAAGTAACTTGAATTACCTCTGTTTTACCGGCTTCCGACGTATTACGCAATAAAGAACCAACACGGATATTGGCGGTCGAAACGAAAGTCATATCCGTTTCTGACGAGTCAAAACCCGATTCGTCTAAAGTTGCGGTATTCCCATTAAGAGAATCTTCCATCCACGAATGAGTAGTTTCGGTTGCTTCTCCGCTGATACCAACACGGGATAAAAAGGAAGTATTGTCCCTCCGAATTATTTCCGCAAGTTCATTGGATAAGTCCAAAAACTCACCCGCGCTTTGGTCGTAACTCGCCAAAGGAGTAGAGGCTGCGAGTGCTATAGAATTGATAAATTTCCTTTTAATATATTCTTAATAAGAATTATATTATTCTGAAATCTATCGTTTATTATTACAAATTATTTCTTTCCTGCAAGAGCCTTCAACCGAGCGCCAATCATTCCTGCGATTGCGCGTTCAGTGTTAGGAAGTTTGCGAGCCGCTTCAACATTCTCATCCACGGGCTTATCATTCAGGTTTACCCCGCCGATAGGCGGCGTGGGAAGAGTTGCTGGCGGTATAGCCGGAGGTGTCTTTTTAAAAGCCAAAAGCCGAGTATCGAGATGTTCCTTAACAAGTTCGATAGCATCTTCCGCGTCAAAGGCTTGAGGAGCGATAATAGGCAGAATACCCAAAGGATTGCTGGTAAGCAAATTCCTTAATGTTTGGTCTGTATCGAGAATTTCCCGATACTTAGGGTCAACGGCAATAGCTATTAAACCCCGTTCCGCTTTTCTATCCTCTTCTATCCCTTGCGTGTCCAACTCTTCGGGAGTCGGAGCGGCCGCGGGAGCGGCAGACTTTGCAAAAGGACTATTTCCTTTCCGACCGATTAACTTTTCAAACCTTGCCGCTCTTTTGTCGGCTTGAGCTTGAAGCGCTCTGGCGGATTCTAAATCCGTTTGAGCCTTAATTAACTTGTCGTGTTCCTCTTTCGTTAAGGTAACGACATTACCTGTAACCGCAGTAGCGGCGGGGTTTGGAGTTGCCGGAGGTGTCGGCTTTTCTTCTCCACCCGTGATGGCTGCATCTGACATAAAATTATTAACCAATTAAACTAATTATAATTTCGGAGGACTAATCCGAAATCTGATACTTTATTATAACACATTTAATCCGTGTCAACAATGATGGCTATCTCGGATATTTCGGATTACCCCATTCAGATAATTTTCTGTCAAGCCACATCAAAAAAAACACCGGGACTAAAACAATCGCTATATTTAAGAAATCACTTTCAAACCACATATTTATTCTGCTAATCGCGTATAATCTAACGGGACTTTTTTAAAATCCCTTTCCAACATCTGTCTTCCGCGAGCGGGGTCGCGACCCGCGACGGCTTCTCTGGTCGCCCCGACAACTTGTCGGGTAAGCGATTGCACTATTTTCCCCGGAGAAACTCCGCCGATTACTCCGCCGGTTAAACTATAAAATGGAGTAGAGGGACTCATACTAATTATTAAATTCTCTATCGCCGTTGAAAGCATTGCCGCCGAAACAACTTTTCTTGGAATTGTTTTTTGAAATCTTTTACCGGTTTTGGGGTCAAACTGGTCGGGGTCTTGAGGAAGAACCGCAAGTTCGCGGGCGAGATTAACGATAAAACCAAAAGGAACTCCGCCAATAAGTCCGGCGTTGCCGCCGAACAATCTTCCTTTCGTAACTGCTTCCGCCGTTTGTCCAAGTTGTTCGTAGGCAGTAGTATAAGCAAGAATATTATAAAGTAGATTTCTATTCGTCCGCCGCCACTTTATCCCCTCATCCGTCCCCGCCCAATTAGCGAAATGAATCCAATCATTCAATAATATCATTCTTTGAGCCGGTGAAATATCTTTCATCCAGTTCGCCAAAAACTGAACGCTTTTAAGTTGAAATCTTAAAGGAAACCAAACAGTATTAAGAGTTTTCATTAAAGGAGAAGTCAGAAAACCGGTTTTATAATGATAAATATTTTGGGTCGATTCTTTCATCATTTGCGCCATTTCGGGATTGGCGAATTTCATTTGACCGCCTTCCATTGTATAAGCCAAAGCGTCTTCCAATTTCATTCCGAATTTATAAGCCAATCCTTTATTGAAAGTTGTTGCCATTCTCATATTGGATTGACCAAATAAAGAATACCAAATATTCCTTGACCGAATTGATTTTTCAAACATCGCTTTATCTTTCAAAGCCATTCTTCCGCCTATCGCCGAATTTTGAATTTGCATAATATCGGGATTTGAAACATCCATTATTCCTTTCATAGAACTACCGAATACTGTATCTTTGACTAAAGCCGTTTCTTCAAGAGTTGCCGGTGCGAGAACATCTTTCAAATAAGTTTTCGTATCCCCTAATTTTAATCCAAGTTTATCGGCAGTCCAATCGCCAACTTTTAAAATTCCTCCAGCGCCCGGCAAAACGCGAACATCTTTTAAAAACATTGAAGAAAATAATCTTGTTTCAAGATATTGCTGGGCGGAGAAAAACGGACTCCAATCATAGCGGCCTTTGTAGGCGGCTTGAAGATATTTGTAATACGCGCCGCTCGCGTATTTACCAAAAGCATTATTGGAAGTTATCAGGTAATTGATAACCGCATCACTCATCCCGACAAGAGAAGCAGGAAGTTCTCTGCGCGCTTGTTTGGCGATTTCAACAATATCATTGGCAATATCGGCTTTAACGCCGGCCGTGATTAAATCGTTGACCTGCGCGTCAAAAACAGTATTGATTGTAAAACTTCTTCCTTTCCGCGCCTCCATCATTTTAAATCTATTTTTATCAATCCAATCAAAAACTTTTCCAACCGGCATAGTAACAGTTCCGATTTTAATTCTATCGCCGTATTTATCGGCAAATTTCGTAAACATTTGTTGATTGAAATTCTCTTTAAATCTGAAACCAATAGCGCTTTCATCAATGCCTTTTGGCGACAATCCTATTCTATCAAAGAAATTTCCGATGGCGGTGCGGTTGGATTGTAAATCAGCGACGGTTATTTCTTTCCCCGGTATTGGCGTTTCTTTCAAAACTTCGCTCACATAAGATATTTTTTTCCCTTTCGGCGCGTAGCCAATCCGATAACCGGTAGCTTCTACTTCCTTTATTAACTTTTGAACTTCCGGCGTAATATTTTTAAAAGTAACGAGGGATTTTGAATCTCCCAATTTCGTAATAGCGCTTATTAAATTTTCTTTCGTCACTCCAGTCGCTAACGCTTGTTTTAATTCTTCGGAATGAAGCGCGTATTCTTGCGGGAAATTATCATCCAATATCTGAAGCATTTTTTCTGTATCTGTTTCGGGGACGGCTTTAATAGTTTCAACCATTGATTCAACTAAATCTTTAGGCAAAACTGCTGTCGTTACATAATCCCCGTCGGTTATGGCGCGAATTTTGGAAAGAGCAATATCGCCGACAGTATAATTTCCGAGTTGTTTATGCGCGTCTTCTATCGTATTGATATTCGCCCAACGCGGTTTTTCTTTCCAGCCCATCATAACTGAAGCACGGGCTTCAACTGTATCTTTAAGTCCTTGTTCCGCTACTTGCGCCGAAGCCCATTTTTCTATCTCTAAGGCTTTTTCGGGATTTGCCGCCACATCTTCCATTTTGAATATTCTACTAATGGCGGTATCCGCCGGATTGCCAAAAATAGACGCGCGGATAGGGTCTGTGATTTCAGAAATTTTACCGCCGGCAGTTTTAATAGGATGAGAAAGACTTTCTAAAACTTTCATTTTGGTAGTTTGTCTTGAAAAAGTCGTGAATAAATTATCAACCGCTTCATAACCGGCTCGTAATGCGACATCTTCGGCAACGCCACCTTTAACTAAAGAATTTTTTACAACTTCCTTGACAAGATTTAATTTTCCTGTTTTAGCCGCTTCTTTTACGGCCAAACTAACTACTTTATAATTTAACGCGGCTTCAAGCGCCGATTTTTCTAAACCAGATACAGCCGCTGTTTTTAAAGCAACATTCATCGCCGTCTTTGTTGCCGTCTTAATCGCCAAAGATTTGGCGACTCCGGCAATCGGAGAAACAAAACCAGCTAAATTAACCAATCCTAAAAGTGGATGGGCTTGATAATAAGACGGGTCAACAGTTTCTTTAACGCTTTCAACCAATGCTCCCGGCAATTTCTTGGCAAATTCAATGGGATGCGTGAGTACTTGAGTAAATAAAGTAGGAACTGAGTATGCCAACATAGCGGCATCTTCACCAACTTTTCTTAAAAATGGTTTTCCTTTATATTCAGGCGTTATTTTAACACCCAAAATTTTATCCGGTTCTTGCGGAGTAGAGATTGGTTCGACAGGAATATCTTTAAATTGCCGCTGCAAATCAAGCGCGGTTTGTTGTTGCCTCAAAGCCGAATCTACTGTAGTTGGATTAGGATTATAAGGATTGTTTATCATAATTATTATTGTTTAAGAAAAAATCTCTCGCGCGCCTGTTGTATTATATCGGGGGCTGATTCACTGACGGCCGGCGGAGTTGGCGGAGTGGGAACATTGGTTCTGCTAAAAAATTTTGATACTCCGGCCGATAATCCCTCTTTTATTTTCCCAAAAAATCCAAGTTCTTGAATCCTGCTCGCTTCCGCTTGGGCTTTTTGAGCCTCGGCGGTTAATCCGGTTATTTTACTTTCTGGCGCGATTCTTTCATCGGGCATCGGAGTCGCTTCTTTATATAAATTAGTCATTTCAGATGGACTAAATTGCGGAACATAACCATTTAATTTTTGCGATAAAACGGGGTCTTGCTGAAATTTATCAATCATATTTTGATTAACTGAATAAAGTTTATTATTATTTCCTCTATATAAAATTGATTCGACCGGCTGACCGTTCGCGTCTCTTCCGATAAATCCTTTTCCAAACGACCCTTTATTTATTTGGTTTTCTCTGATGGCAAATTTATTTTTATCGGTAATATCAAATTCGCCTTCTCCGAATAAATTTTGAGAAGTTATGGCTTTATCGGCAGTCAACGCGCCATCACCGCTTCCCGACCAACTCGCATCGCCAATTTTCGCCATATAATTTCCCTGCGCGTCTTTTTGATAAGGCGCGTATATTGGTAATAAAGCACTACCAAATTTTGCCGTGGCATCAAGTCTTTTAAAACCGGCGGCTATTCCTTCCGGGGCAATTCCGGCCGGAAGTAATGCCGCTCTGCGAATACTTCCGTCTATCGGATTAGTATCAACATAATATCCAAAATTATCCAATACTTGATTCTGCGCCAATTCTCCGCTATTAAATCTATTTTTTAAATCTCTCATTATATCCGCTCGTTGTTGTAAATCGGAAAGATAACCCCTTAAAACATCGGTTGATTGATTGGTGGCTTGCTTTTCATCAATGGCATTAAGAACACCAAGCAAAGTATTATCCAAAGATTCGGATGTGGCATTTATTAAATTGGCGGGATTTCTAAATCCGCCGGAATCTCCGCCGTCAAAAGAAGTAAAATAAGAATCAAGTTCCTGCAATTTAAAAGCAGAAACCGTTTCGTTTTGATTGCGTTCTTTTTGCGCAAGATTATTAAGACTATTATTATAACCGGCTATTATTCTTTGAGCATCAATCCCTTGATTTCCCGGCGCATCAATATAAGGCGTAAGGATTTGAATCGCCTGTTCATATCCGCGGGAAGTCGCTTTCCTCGTACTGTCAGTGCTTGCTTTAATAGTCAAATCAGCGATTTTCTTCGCTCTCGTAAATCCGCTACCTTTAAGTTGCGCCGCGACCATTTCTCTTGGTGAAATTGGTGTTATCATAAATTAAAATAATGGTTTATTGATAAAACTTTCAAATTGAACTTTGTGTTTGTTTAATTCTTCTTGCCTCAACCGTTCTTGTTCGACTTTTGCCGCGTCTTTTTGCTGCCGCGCCGCTTCGGTTCTCAATCTTGATGCTTCAAGAAATCCGCCGATTTTTTGAATACCAGAACCAATAAGATTTTTAACATTGACGGCGGATTCTTTCGTGGTTTCTTTTTTCAATTCCGTCTGCAATCCCTCAACTAATGTTTGAGTCGTATTATATTCTTCCACTATATCTTTTGGGATATTTGCTCCGGTAAATATTCTGCCAATATCAGCCAAAGAACTGGCCGGCGGGATATTCATTTCTTTTTGTAACGCCGCTAAACGACCTTGCGCGGTATTTAATAAATTGGTTATTTCAGTTCTTTTATCTATTGTCGGTGTTGGGGTGGGCGTTGGAGTTGGAGTTGGAATAGGTGTGGGGGTTGGCGTTGGTGTCGGAGTCGGAGTCGGAGTCGGGGTCGGGGTCGGGGTGATTGATGGCTTAGGAGTTATTGCCATTACAGATTTTTCAGGTATATGTTCAACATTCAGACCGGCTTGAAACATCGGCAAGGCTTCCGTGTAAGTTAATTTCTGTCCGTTAGAACGGAAAATATCATATCCGGTAGGACTTTTAACTTTATAAAATTGAGAACTATCTATTGGTTGCGCGGCCGGAGAAATCGGAGCGGCGCCGGCGGCGGGAACTTCTGGTTTCGCCACGGGTTTCTCTCCGCCGATTTGAGGCATTGCCAAAACTCCTTCTATGCTTCTTTGAACCGCTCCCTGCTCGCCAAACATATTCATCAATCTTTCAGATGAAACGATATTGTTATTTCTCAAATCAATCTTATTCGTATCTAAATTGATATTATATTTTAATGCTATATTTTCAAGTTGAGCATTCGCATCGACAAAATTAAGATTTTGAGTTCCAATATCAACTATATTTTTTGCCATTGTTTTAACGGCGAATTCCATTGCGGAACTTCGTGCGACTTCTACTTGGTCTAAAAATGGCGATAATTCAGGTTTTGTTTTCAAAGTATTAAAAGTATTCGATGCCTCATCAAGAATGGCTTGTGTCGGATAACCGCCGTGAATTGAGGCAGTAGCATCAATCGTCGTTTTAACTTTATTTTTTAATTCTTCAAAAAAATTGCCAAAATCTGGACTTGAACCATCTAAATATTTAACTTGCCGATTAGTCCAATATTCTTTGGCGGAAGCATAAGTTTTACCGCCACTTTTAAGCGGAACGATTGCGTCCGCATTTGACAATTCATCATTTATATAGTTTAACTTTTCAAGAGGAGAAGTCCCGCGAGAAGAACTCGTTGATTGAAAATTAAAAATCGAATCATCTATTTTAGTTGAAGCAATCTGTGAATTTAGGGCGGCAAGCGTTGTATCGTAAGCCGTTACCTCATCCTCTCTTCCAGCGATAGAAGCGTCTAATCTCGCTTTGGAAACGCGGGAAATCGCCCCATTTAAAACAGCTTGCGTTCCGTCTCTTTGCGCCCGGTCAACTTGATTTTTAATAATAGAATCATTATAAGTTTTCACCAGTTTTTCTCCAGTGGCAATATCTTGAAGAATAACGGTTCTTAATTCGGGGTCATCAACTCCGATTAACTGATTTTTTAAAATTTCCGAGAGTTTAAGTTCATTCATTTTGCCGGCATTATATTCGGCATAAGCATTCAGAGTTTTAGTTTTATATTTATCAAATCTATCCAATTTCTTTATTTCCGAAATTGAAGTAGTCAGAGTTTCAATATAAGCCGGGTCGGAAAAACTTGATTTTTTTTCTTCTTCAAGTTGCGTGTTGCGAAATGTAGATTGGTCGCTATAACTCATTCCATTAGCGATGGCGCGCTGAAATTCCGCCTCTTTTTTGGCTTGTTCGATTTTGCGGACGGATTGAACCGCTATAATGGAATTATTCACTACGCCGCTTAAATCTATATTAAATTTTGTGGCAATGTTTAAGGCCATATATTTATTTTATTTTTCTATAAAAATTTATCCACGGCAATCTCCAGTAAAAAGTTCCGCCATAATAACCATCAAGTGAGCTTAAATAAAATACAAACCATTTTCCAGATTCATTCAAATTAAAAGTAAAACCTTTTTTTGTTATATAAAAACTTAAAATTGGTGAATTTTCAGAATTTTTAATTTTTGAAATATATTTCATAATTATTTTTTAGGCGCTACCGCAACGCCGCCTTTTCGCGCGGCCATTCCGGCAATCGCTCCTTTGGGAGTTATTGGTGACGCGACCCCCGCGGCCGGAGGCGCTCCTCCTTCTGCCGCGGCTTCTTCGCTTTGCATTTGAGGCGGCTGTCCGCTAATACCGCCCATTCCCGCGGCGGTTACAGCTCCACCGGTAGATTGATTCATTTGAGCTATTCGTTCAGCTAAAATTTGATGAAGGAGTCCCGGTTGCTTTGCGATTTCAGTCGCCAAAATTTCATCTTGTAATTCCTCTTTCATTAACTTTTGTTCCTCGCTCGGATTACTTATTCCAACATTATGTTGCGTAGTTGTCAAGGATTGGACTTTCGCTTGGAACTTAGAAATCTCATCAACCACACTACGAAGCAAAACCGAACTAATAAACACATCGGTTTTATAAAATCCCCCTATTAAAAGATTCGCTTTCGGAATATGTGTTTCAGCGTGAAAAAGAATTGATTTATTCAGTTCTTTGAAAGCGCGAATCCACCATTCTTTGCGGAGTGAAACTTTATTATTTACACCCTGCATAACCACCGAGAGCGCGCGACCTGTCGCCTGCAATACTTGAGAGCCGGGATAAAGAACTTGGTTCAAACCGGAAAGCGCGATAATATCATTTTTCCTATCATTAAGATATTGTTCCGTCGGCATCGTTTGCCCGCTCGCCGGCATCGCGTTTAATTCGGCATCATCTCCAAAAGAATAAATAACCGCTCCCTGACCGGAACGAATCTCGGTCATATTATCTATATTTTTGCCCCAATATGTCGGTTGCGCGATTTGTTTAATAATATCGGCAAGGTCTGACGCGCGCTCGTTATATTCCTGTTGCGGGTCAAGCTCGTGTTCAATATCAGAAGTTCCTTTTGGTTCGCCGGGGATATGAATATTGGGGATATATTGCAAAGGCACGAAACCCCAATCGTGTTTAACATAATGCACGGGCTTATTATCATTATTAAACATCAATAAATATTCATTTTCCAGCCAAACTTCTTTTATGGTTATCATCGGCACTTCGGTTGTCTGCGTAGAACTCGGATTTTCCGCGTCATAATCCGCCTGTACAACGAATTTTTTATCTTTAAGTTCTTCTTTAAAAAGCCGTTTTGCCGATTCTACCGAAATGCGATATTTTTTAATAAATCCGTCCATCTCCGAAAAGTTTTCATCTTTCCAAAGAACTTGGATATGTTCCGGTTTCTCGATATTCCAATAACGGATTCGGTCAAACGATTTCTCGCCGGCTTCATTAACTTTAAAAGTGGGGATTGCGCCAAAAATAAACGCGTCGCCGGTAATCGAACCGGTACGAACCGCGCGTTGGAAGACCAAAGAAATCGCGTTATCATCGTGGATGGCATCCAAAAGTTTAGTTCTTCCCTCGGCAAGACTGCGTTCCACGGGGTCGATAACATTGCGAGGGGGACAAGATATTTGGGGCGGTTCATTCGTAAGAAACGCCGTCATATTTTCCACTACGGTAAAGCAATAATTGTAAGTCCGCATTGTTCCGCCGCCCTCTTTTTTAAATGACCATTGCTTGCCTTTATAAAAATCTCGAAGAGTTTGATAACCCGAATATACGCCGTCGCCATATACGCGGCGTGTCCAATCAAGACGGATAGTTCCTTCAAGCGCGGTTATCTCTTTCGCCAATTCAATGGCGCGGGGGTTTGTTTCCCCGACTGACATTCCTCCTTTGATGTATGAAAGTAATTCCATAGATTTATTATACAATAAATTACTTCAAATCGCAACTATTTTGATAATGTTTTTAATCTGACGATATTCGCTTCATATCCTCTCAATGGATTGAAATCAATTTTCTTCGCGTCAATCTTCGGCATTTTTTTAAGGATATAAGAAATTCCCATCATTAACGTCATTGTAAAATCAGTCGTTAATTTTTTGTCTTCAATATGATAATTACCTAATTGTTCGTTTAATTCATCAATATAGTAAGAACGAATGATTCCGTAATCGGGATTTTTTTCTATCACCGCGCCGTCAATTTCCGATTCAAAATAATCTCTTCCCTTCGCCATCGCCCCTTTCGTCAAAAATAGCGCTTCGTCTTTATCAATATCAAAGGATTTCGGTTTCAAAAGAATAAGTAATTTTTTAATCACTACTCCGCCAAGACCTTGCGCGTCCGTTAAAAATGTCGGCGGATGCGCGGTCACTCCATCTTCGTCATACCAAGTATATTGGTCATATAAAGTGCGGAGTAAAGAAAACTGCATTTGCGGTGAACCGCCTCTGATTGATTCGTGATTCACTATATCTATTTTACCATTTATAGAAAAATTTGTATAGTCAAGAACCATAAATACGGATTCATCTCCGCTATCGGCAAAGCCCCAATCCGCCGCAAGAAGATATTTCCCGTTTCTTTGGCAATCTTTTTTACTCGGCAGTTTCCATAAATTCTCAATCTCCGCCGAATCAAAAAATCTTTTGCCGGCGGTTATAAATTCTCCGTGAACGACTTGGCGGTAGCGTTTTTTATCGGTAGCCAATAAAGTCGCCTTCGCCCTATCGCGTTGTTCTTTTGGAATAAACTTATTATCATCCATCCCCATTCCGGTAAGTGCCCACCATCCTTGAATTTTTTTAATTCCAAGACGGACGATGTGGAGATAGTATTGGTGGCTTGGGCTGTCCACTTCGGGGGTGGCGATAAGGTCAAGACAGCAGCCGTATTTAATTAACCGGGAAAGAATTTTAGCTCCAAGTTCTTCTTTAAGATGCAAACTTTGGGAGCATTCGTCATAGCTAATATATCCAAACTGCGCTCCCGCCAAAGACGATGCTTGGTCAGCGCCGGTAGGAACGGAATACATTACTGATTTATTTGAAAATCTTATTTCTCCAAGATTGGCGTTATCGCCGGCAATGAAATCTCGCATAAGCGGTGAAAGAATATTCAGCCGTTTCTTGCCGTCCTCGTCTATGATGAATTGCCCGCCTAAAATATCCTTAACGTGTTGATAGCACGCTTTGGTTTGGCGGCTGTGGGGAGAAATATTTAATGTGGCATAATAGGCAGAGTTAATAAGTAAACTATCCAATTCCATTCCGATTTTATACTTCGCAAACCACACGTGTTTTATTGCAATCCCTACCGTTTTACCACTATTATGTGTCCGCATTCCCGCATAAGAAATAATTTCTTCTGTATTTGTTTTATAGCCGACGACAAATCCTCTTCCAATTTTTTTAATACTTCGCACACGAATCCAATCATTATGTATATGCCGTGAAGCAGTTTTATGAAGTTGTTTTGCTTCTGAAAATTTATTTGGATATTTTGTCCATTCAAGAATATCAATCATTTTAATTGTATCACTTGAATTAACTTTTACACGATAAAACGGCGATTTTGATTTCGCCATCCATTCTTCACGCACAAACGAAGTAATACCGAGACGCCATAATATATATTGCAATTCATACGCTTTTTTTTTCTTATCACCGACAGCAAAACCAATTTCACCACATCCGCGGCGGTCTTTCGCTCTACGAATAAGAAGATACCCGTCTCCATTAAAATATCCGCGCATAAAATCTTTTAACGATTCCGTGTCTCCGCCTGTTATCTTTCCAAAAGAACTATCGGTAATTCCAAGTTCATTTACCATTTGTCTTACTGGATTTTGTCCTCCGCGCGTCCTGCGTGTAAGAAAAACATCAAATCCTTTCCCTTTCTTTTTCCATACCGGCTCAATATTAAAATATTTTCTGCATAATAAATCAACTTCTTTTAAAAAAGAAAGATTTATATTGGTGAATTTTATACTCTGTTTTTTGGTAAGAGTACCGTCCGAACAAAGATATCCAAATAATTTCGCTTGCGGCATAATTATACCATTCAATCCTTTAAATTCTTTTGCTTTTTGAAACTGCACATAATCTTGCACACGCAAATCAATAAGTCGCCTCCATTCTCCATCTGTTTTTTTTCTTCTATGATGCTGTATAGAAAAAAATGGATGCTCTTTATTCGTTCGTATCTTTATGCCATTTGAAAATGTAATCTCATAAATATCGTCCTCAAAACGGTGGAAGTTTTTTGCCGTCCCCGCAATAGTTGCATCGCCTTCTTTCAAATCACCAATACGCCGAATCCCGTCTTTCGTATAAATATATTCATCTTCTTGAATACATTGATTCCCAATACTTGAGATATTCGACCCGAAAAAAAATCCGCCAATGTCCTCAAAAGTTTCATTAAATTTTTCCAACCATTTACTTCTTGGAGTCGTTGTCCGCGTCAGCCATTTTTTCTGATAATCATTTAATTGAATCCCAAGCAGAGCTTCGGAAAAATAAATAATATCCTCTCGCCCGCGCTTCTCCGCCGCAAGCAACTCTAAAAACCGCGCTTTAGTATCGCTCTCCATCGTGGAGATAAAAAATTCTTTTGATAAATATTCGAAATTATTTTGATTACCCATTTTCTTGTTTTACCGGCTGCGAATAAGAAGACTTTAATACGCCCATTTCTTCCTCCGTCATTTGTCCGGCCGTCGCCCTCGCGAGCAGGCTCATAAGAAACCCCGCTGTGTTCCGCTTCTCCTCGCTCGCCTTTAACATTAACGCCGCCTTACCATGGACAAGACGGGTAGCGTGGGCAAAAACATTGACGACATAACTGCGGCGTTTCATTAACTCATCGCTTGTATAAATTTCTTCAAGTTCTTGGTCGTCCCGCAGCATTTGCATCGCGTCATTAAGAAGTTCGCCTCCCAGTGTCCGCACCCCGGCTTCGAGTTCATTATCCCCCGCCTGACCTAAAACCAATTCTCGTTCGGCATTGCGGGTTTTAATAAGTTGATTGACATTTTTACGTTCTATGGTCTGAATATCTTTACCCTGCCTATCAAGAACTTTCTGTATCTGAAGTTGCTGTAGCAAATCCAAATCCCACTTCTTGCGCCAACATCTTATTTGATTAGTATAGGGATGGAATTTCCTCCCCACCGGCACGCAAACATCTTTATTAAAAGTTTGTAAAATATCCGAAAGCCGGCTATCGGGGTCTTTGATTTTCGTTTGATAATAAAAATCTTTAAAAGCCGGAATTAAATCTTTAATGTCCGCGATTTTCATCCACTTCTCAAACGTATCGCCGAAATAAAGCCGCCCCACTTCGTGCGTCTTGGAAACTTTCTTCGGCATCTCATCTTCTTTAATTTCTTTTTCTTCCAATTCTAAATCTTCCATATTTTATTATTATACCATTTTTCAAAAATCAGCGCAACATCTTGACACGGCCGCCAATTTTTTCTATACTTCCTTTAAGATAATTCGTTAAAAGGGGGGCTGTGGATAACTCAAGCCCCGACCCTTGACAAGAAAGGTTGGGGGGATTATACTTAAAGCATAAATGAAAAATACGTTAAGGCAGACGTTATAAATTCACACAAAACTCCTTTAAGGAACGGGACAGGGCGAAAGCCCACACTTTGTGTGAAAGTGTCTGCAACGTCCTGTTCCTTAAAGGGGTTTTTTATTTTAATTTTTTTTCTTAATCAATAAGCATTGTCGTTGACCCCGAACCGGTAGGCGAACCTATCATCCGGCCGGAGGAAGATTGAGGAATCAATCCGACAATAAATAAATGATAGGATTCTATGCCCCTGATGCGTTTTCGACAGCAATCGAAAATCTTTTTCTAATAAAACATAGAAGTCACTTTATAGGTTCTCTAAGTCAATTTGCCTATAAACACACACGGGACGCGGGAATGAAAGTCAGTTTTTGATTTTTCGCCAATTTTTACAGATGAAATCAAAGATGGACGAACCAGCGATAAAGAGAGTGTAATCCTCTATCCCGATAGTTATTGACAGTCCTGTCCGAGAAACAACGGAATATACAGGATAAGAGTAAAGCAATCTACGGATGGCTTTTACCCCCTCTTGTCTTTTTCTAATGTTAAGATATATATATATATATATATAATTATATATACTATAATGTATTATAATACCCAAAAAAGATTTTAAGGGAAAAGGATAAATTACTATGGGGCTACCCCCGCACAAGCAAAGAACGGGAAAGGAAAATACCCACCACCCGAT
>ERZ1292623.1652-Hain-H51-01um-R1-1652-length-21028-cov-11_pt1 | contig 21028 bp, 24 predicted proteins | sample MGYA00564398_ERZ1292623 | MGnify/ENA primary metagenome ERZ1292623 (study PRJEB36523, sample SAMEA6512633) | groundwater metagenome | collected 2019-01-07 | study: AquaDiva: Metagenomics assemblies of 32 groundwater samples | reverse complement strand
GGGGCGGAACAAACCCACCCATTTTCCTTCTTCCTTTTTTGCGGTGGGGGGTGAGGGGGGAGCCGCAGAAAAATTGTGGAAGGAAATGGGTGTGGTTTGGCGCGCGCCCGAGGCGGGTAGCGAACGCGGATCGGGCGTGTACGGTAGGTTCAAGCCACCACGCGCTCCGCGCGTGCGAAGTGGGTTCGCGCAAAGGTTAATACATCACGCAGTGTCTTCCCTGGATAGAAGTCGGCTTTATTAAGAAGGAAACTGTAAAATGGAAAAACATGATAGCAAAAAATACCGTTTGTATTTGGTTTGACAAGGATGCAGAAAATGCAGCAAGCTTTTACGCCGCAACTTTCCCTGATAGTAAAGTAACCGCTGTTTTTCATGCGCCGAGCGATTTTCCAGGCGGCAAGAAAGACGATGTGCTAACAGTCGAGTTCACTGTTTGTGGAATTCCCTGCATTGGCCTCAATGGTGGTCCTGTGTTTAAGCAAACTGAGGCATTCTCTTTTCAGATTGCAACGGATAATCAGGAAGAGACGGATCGTTACTGGAACGCGATTGTTGGGAATGGGGGACGGGAGAGCGAGTGCGGGTGGTGCAAGGACCGCTGGGGAGTCTCATGGCAAATTACGCCACGCACGCTGAGTGAGGCACTCGCTACTGGTGGTGCAGAAGCAAAGCGCGCCTTTGACGCGATGATGACCATGAAGAAAATTGATGTCGCCGCCATTGATGCCGCGCGGCGTGGCGTGGCTAGATACGCACAAAACAGTGCTCTGTGTATCGCTTTTTCAAAAGTGACTCTGCTGTCGTAGGCTCGGAAAGCCCCGTGGAAAGAAGCGTTATATTCATGCTCATGCTTGGAGCGCATACAAGGCTTAAATTGCATCTTGCTTCCGTTATTAGTCACAATGAAAAAGGAAGCCGTGTGGCTTCCTTTGTGGTTGTGTTTACGCTGGTTGAAATGGCGATGCCCAGATGGTTGCGGGCTATGTGCAGGGCCTCTGTCCGGAGTACATCAAAGTGTTCTATGTAACGGTCCCATACAGCACTCAAATTTTTCGGATGTCCCCATTCTGAAAAGGGGAGATCATGTGATGCAAGCATCTCCTTTATCGCAGACCGAGCGGATTGCCACTCGGGAGCTTTCATTCCCAATGGTGTGAGGAAATGCGTTAGATGTGCGATGGTCGCAAAAAGCTTTCTGCACTCTCCGAGAGTTTCTGGTAATTCAAGCGAGCGTAATTCAAGCGCCGAGGGTGCATTGTATTCAAGCAGATGCGGCCCTTTTACCATCAGGCCACCACGACCTTTGCGTGCCCATGCGCCGTGGCCGGAAAGACCTTGTTGGATGCGGACTTTTCGAACAAACAAAAGTTCAAGCAACAAGAGCGCGACAAAAGCATCCCGTCCGGGCTTCACACCACTAATTGTTGCCTGCAAACTCCAGCGCCCCCATGGCAAAAGCTCTGCGTCAATGAGGGAATCCATTATGCAAAGGGCAATCGTTAGGTCGTGAACGGGAGGGAATGCAAATTCCCAGTAGTGGTCTCTGCCGCGTTTAATTCCGCAGGCCTGCGTTGCTTGCAAGCGTGGAAGCAGGGAGCGTTCCTGCAAGGAGCATTCGTTTGAAAGTGCGCTTTGCTCCGTGCGTGAAAGGTCGGAGAAGGTGCGACTACCCGCACAAAGATATTTTTTCCATAAATCAGGAAAGTAAGCGCGCCACGGCACTTCGATTTCAAAACCGACCAGAACGCCATTGCCGGCGCGCAGGGGGGTGTAAGGAAATGTGGTGGGAGGTTGGCTACGTGTTCTTTGGAGTTTTGCGAGCGTCGCGAGTGCACGCTCGTCTGCCAGGTGCATGGATGCCTCACGGTTTCTTGCTGAATGCAGTAAACTATAGGAAACCAGTCTCGTCAACACACTACAAACGCAAAAGCGTAGCCACTTGTGTATTTGAAGGCCAATGTGGCATCATCATAACTTCACAAATATATTGACCCGACACACAATGCATGATAGGGGAACTGTGGTAGGTCGTCGCGATTCATTTTGGTAAAATGATGCGAAGGCAGTAAGGAGGATAGCTTGTATACGAATGTAACGAGAGCTCTGCTTCCAGCAGTAGCACTTTTCGGAGCATTGTTCATCGCAACGGACGCGGGCGCTCAGTGTGCACCACCCACTCCCTGCGGAGTGCGGCCAGTGATTGAAGTTCCGTTGGGTGAGCCACCCCCTGCAGTGTATGCGGTTCCTGCGCGAGTGGGCCCATATACTGTGAGACTCACTATGAGCCCAGCGAATTGGCAGGCGCTTACCGCGTCGACGCCACGGGCAAAGTGTTGCTGGTATGCGAGCACATCGGCAGGCAGGCAAAGTCAGACGATGTGTGAGACAACCGTGGTCGCTCTCGTAAAGCCGGGTGAAGTGTACGGCTATTGCGGTCGAGCAGGCATCAAAGATATTTGGCGCGTGCAGGCTGATGGCACTGTCATCCACGAAACCAAGCAATGTCGGCGTTCAAACTAGAACCCAATACTACGCTTTCGGCAATTTTTAAGGCGAGGTCATAAAGACCTCGCCTTCTTCATATAAACTTCAGTGCCAGTGTGCTAAGGTGTTTTTCTTATGACATACCCGAAAACTTTGTTCTATGCGGTAGGAATGATGGTAGTCGTTGGTTTCTTTGCGTTGACGGTTTTTACGGTTGCCCCTCACTTTGACGAGCTTGCCGGAAAAGTATCATTCGGTGCAGGACTTGTTTTTGCTGATGATGGTGGCGGTGGAGGAGACGGTGGTGATGGCGGCTCGGGTGGCGACGGTGGCTCTGGCGGTGATGGCGACGGGGGGGCCGGGGGAGATGGTGGTTCTGGTGGCGACGGTGGTGATGCTGATGATGGCGGATCAGGTGCCGATGGTTGTTGTGGTGACGACGGGTCAGGAGGTGACGGAGACGACGGCGGTGTAGGTGGCGACGGTTGTTGCGGTGACGACGGCTCAGGCGGTGATGATGGCGGTGACACACCAATTATTCCACCACGCCCTAATCCACCGTATTGTATTCTCTCAGGAAATCCTAGTAACATTCCCTATGGGGGCTCAACAACACTATCATGGACATCAAACAACGCGACGAGCGCACACCTCTCGACGGTGGGCTCTGTCGGCGTGAACGGCTCATACACTGTTTCCAATATCACAGGCACTATCACTTATATTTTGACTGTCTCGGGTAGTGGAGGCTCGGCAACTTGTGCAAAGACAATCACTGTCCAGCATCAGCCGCCTTCTGTACCTGTCTGTACACTCACTGCCACACCATCAAATATTCCCTACGGTGGAGCGAGCGTACTTTCGTGGACTTCCCAAAATGCGACGATGGCGGTGATTGATAACGGTATTGGTGGTGTGGGTGTAAACGGATCATATACGGTGCACAACATCACTAGCCCGCGCACCTATACACTCACGGTCACGGGTCCGGGAGGTAGTGCGACTTGTTCGCGCAGTATCACTGTCGAGATTCAATCGCAAGTACCATCATGTGCTATTTCAGCAAACCCTACGACGCTTTCGCAAGGCGGCTCGTCCACACTCATATGGAGTTCATCAAATGCCACTTCAGCAACCCTTGATCAAGGTATTGGATCGGTCGGCGTGAACGGATCGCGCACAGTGACCCTAAATACCACCACAACATACACGCTTACGGTGACAGGGCCTGGTGGAACGGCGTCATGTTCAACGAGTGTGGGGGTCTATATTGTCGACTATCATCCGCCGACTTGTAGCATCTCGGCAAATCCGAATAGTATTCAGCAGGGAGGTTCTTCGAATCTTTATTGGACTTCAAGTGGTGCAACATCCGCATCGTTAAACCAGGGTATAGGCTCGGTGTCGGTGAATGGTTCGCGGAGTGTTTATCCACCCAATGGTACGACCACCTACACGCTCACCGTACAGGGTAATGGCGGTACGGCGACCTGTAGCACCATAGTCACGACCACTACCTACGACAATCAAGAGCCTTATTGCTCACTTTCGGCATCACCATCACAAGTGGCCCATGGTGGATCAACAAATTTGTACTGGTCGTCAAGTAATGCAACGAGTGCATGGATTGATAACGGCATTGGAAATGTGTCGGTGAATGGTTCGTATAATGCGTACAACATTACCGGGAATCGCACCTACACACTTACAGTGAATGGTCCTGGTGGCACACGCACTTGCTCGGCCTATGTCACCACCACCTATGTGCCACCTCCACCATACGAAAATAATCTGTACTGCTCGATTCAAGTTCAGCCGAGTTCGCTACAGCAGGGGGGACAGGCCATGATCACTTGGTATTCCTATGGCGATGTGACAAATTCATGGATTGATAATGGAGTAGGCACGATCGAGCGCAGTGGCTCTCGATCGGTGTATGTCCAACAAACAACCACCTATCGCATGACTGTTACTGATTCACAGGGGCGCACCGCGCACTGCCAGGCATCGCTTGGTGTGTACGCACCGCCGTTCTATCAGCCACCACCTCCTGTCTATCAACCACCCTACAACCCACCAATTTATTATCCGCCGACATATCACGCCCCACCGTTACAGCCGTACTATGCACCATCGGTACACTTGAACAGCGTTCCCTATACGGGCTCTGAAGATATGGACTACATCCTCTTCTTTGGCGGGAGCTTGTTCTCGGTGTTTGGTGCGAGCGCGTTCTTGTACCGCGGCCGGAATACGCTCCTCAACTCGCTCTCCCAGATGGGATTCGTCCACGCCTAGCCCAGGTGAAGAAAATTGTAGATGTCTTCGAGTGCCTTGACACCATCGCCTGCCGCGATGTTGTTTTGGTGGTAGGGGATATCGGTGCAGTCTCCGGCCGCCCAGATGCGCTGATGTGATGTTTTCTGTGTGCGGGGGTTGATAAGAATTTGTTTGTATTGATTCAGGTCCACTGCGTTGCCCAGCCAGCCGGTGTTTGGCAAAAGGCCAATCTCGACAAAGATGCCGGTGACGGCCAGTGTCTCCTCCTTTTTCGATACTGCGTCACGCCAGGTAAAGCCGGTGACAAATTTTTCTCCGACAACAGCAACTGGTTCGGCGCTTTTGATGACCTTTGCTTTTGGATGCGAAAGTACTTTTGTGACGGTAATTTCGTCGGCACGGAATACATCACTGCGGTTGATGATGGTGACGCTTTTTGCATATGCGAGCAACTGCGCGGCAGTTTCAAACGCGGCGTTGCCACCGCCAATCACCGCGACATCCTGGCCGCTAAAGAGCGGGCCATCGCAGGTGGCGCAGTAGGTGAGTCCTTTTTGATCGAATTCTGCAGCGCCAGGCACTTCCAATTTTCGTCGGGCGGATCCTGTGGCGACCAAAAGGGATTTTCCGACCTCTTTTGAGCCATCGGCAAGAGTGACCTCTATGTGCTCGGCATTTGGTATGACGCCTTGTACTTTTGCACCCGAGCGCACCGTCACCACCTCAGCGGCATACTTCTCGACATGCGCTTTGAATTGTTTTGCAAGATCCTCGCCCGAGATAGCGGGTGTACCAATCCAGTTTTGGATTTCTGGGGACACGGTGCTTTGCCCGCCCCACTCATCGGTGATAAGGAGGGTTTTGAGCTGTTTGCGTGCGGCATACACTGCCGCCGCTGTTCCTGCTGGTCCTGCTCCGGCGATAATGAGATCGTACATGTAAGATTTACTAATTCTTCGGTTTGGTAAGTGGGTAAACCATCGCGCGCGCCAAGCTTCGTGAAAATTCGTCCTCAAAAGCTCTGCGCAAACCTGCGATTTGGATTTGTGCCACGAGCGCCTCGTCTTCTTCAGGTGTCATTGGTGTACCTGGGTCTCGCTTAATGAGGTTGCCATCCTCGTCTTCCTTGTCGAGATTGGGTCTAACCGACTGCCTTTTTTCAAAGAGCGTATAGAGTGCGCTCGAACTGGCGTTTTCGAGAACAATAATCGCCAGCTCAAATTGTTTTGCGCGTTCTTGCAAAAGTCTCCTGTACGCAGGGTCCTTTTCATCTTGTGGCAACGAAATCTCGAGTGCCTTAGTTGCGTACTCGACAAAAGAAATAACACTACCAACTGCATTGTTGCTGGAGCTACGCGCACTGGCCCCGAATGGGCCGCCTGTAAACGATTTCATATCAGGCTTTGGCTTGGTTCTATCGTGCAACCAGGCGGTAAAAGTTGCAAGATAGTCGGAAATCTCCCGATGCTTTTCCGGATCTAGAAAAGTGCTCCATCCATGCGTTGCGTGGGGTGTAGTCGCTACTGAAGCCAAAACATCTTGCATGGGCTTGTCTTCCAGATTAAGGGCAAGTTCGGATGCGATATCGCGCAGACGCTCGTAACCATTCATCCCCCTACCAAGGGGTTTGCCATTTGAAAATCCGGTAAGGCGAGCAATGAGGGGTGCGAGTGAAGGATCTGCTCCACCAGGTGTGGTAGCCCCCTCCATTTTTGGTTGCATAATCAGGTACAATCGTTGAAAAATTTATAATTGTGTGCGGGGGCGGATACCTCGCCCGACAAAAAGTATACCACGAGGCATTTTTGCCGGACCACCCACCGGGACGGCATGGTACAGTATCCGAATGAAACCGCTGTACCCAGACATAGCCGACAAGGTAGTTGTGGTGACCGGGGCTGCGCGCGGTATTGGCAGAGCGATTGCACTGGAATTTGCCCGGCATAAAGCAAAAATCATTATCGACGATCTTCCTGAGAGAGAAGAACTTCTCGAAGAAGTCAGGAAAGAGCTTGAAGCCACTGGAATCGCGGTGATTGCGGTTGTCGCCGATGTTCGCAAAGAATCCGATGTTAAGACCCTTGTTGAGAAATCTATAGCCAAATTTGGTCGGATTGATGTTTTGGTAAACAACGCAGGTATTGTCTACGACATTGACTGGGACAAAAAAACTGAAGACCAGTGGCACGATACGCTTGCCACAAATTTGGTTGGGCCATATCTTTTGATTCGCGAGGCGCGCCAATATTTGCTCGACGCGAAAGGTGTTGTGGTTAATATCAGCTCGACAAACGCGTACAAAGCAATGAACCCGTTCTCCCTCGACTACGACGCCTCAAAGGCTGGCCTTATCACGCTCACGCAGAATATGGCCAAGGCACTCGCTCCGGATGTGCGGGTCAATGCGGTAGCCCCTGGATGGGTCGACACTGATATGAACACCGAGCTCTCGCCGGAAGTTTTGCAAAACGAGACTGCAAAGATATTCAAAAAACGATTTGCATCAGCGGACGAGATTGCTTCTGTGGTGGCATTTCTTGCATCGCAGGGTGCGCGCTATATCAACGGCACTACCATAACGGTAGACGGAGGGTATCAGTAAATTTCAAGTCCGCTATACAAAAAACAACCCGCCGGAGCGGGTTGCTCAGGCGGGTCTTGTGCGCGGCCGTTATCGCCGTGCGTTCCGATGACCGCGATGGACATACTGGTCCATGGCCTCACTGTACGCACGGTCGTATTCGGCGTCGGCATCGTCCATTTGCTGCATCTGCCGGTGCGCAAGCTCGTTTGCCGGGTGGAGACCCCATTCCTCCGGCATGAAGTCGCCGATATCGAGGCCGACACTGTCGTGCGGCTTTTCGACAAAGATGTACTGGTCGCCGACTTGTCGTGCAAGCCCGCCGCCCTGCGTGTGCCACACAGGGAAATTGAATTCGCGTTTCGTGGTCATGTCGTGGTTCTCCTGATCAGAAGCCAAAGATGCGGGCAAGAGTGACATTCTGCATTTCGAAGCGGAAGACGGCCTCGTCGAATGCACCAGTCTTTGGGTCGGTCGCCTTTTCTCGCGCGGCAGCGATTGAATACTCGAGCGGAGTGTCAAGCGCAAGCCGTATGGCCCGTTCTGTCGAGATACCTTCCTCGACCACCTCCTGATCGTGGCCGCCCTTGGCAAACCAGATGTCGAAATCGGCCTTGGACGCAAAGGGAGTCCAAGTGACGACGCCGGCATATCCGCCAGCGGCTTTTTTATAGCGCAAGGCAACATTGTAGTTCACGCGCCTTCTCCATAGATGGGTCTTCTAGTCAACCTGTATTATAACAAAACAGTGTACAAAGTCAAGAAAAGAAACAACCCGCCGGAGCGGGCTGTTTGGGGCTACATGGCTAGGTCGTAAAGATCTCTGCCACACCGTGGTCGATGACCACGATGGGGAGTTTCTGGTCAGTCATGTCGCGAAGCTTTAAGGCGGCCTCGGGGTCGAACAATTCGAGCATTTCGCCGATGTCGTTTCGAGGCGCGAGGTCGCGGGCGTAGGGGATGGTGCCTGGCACCCTGTTGTAATCCCAATGGTGTCCAGGTCGTATCATGTGCGCAATGGGGCCGCCGTTCTCGTCGTGGGTATTGATAAGAACGATGACGGTATCCGTTGCGGTCTTGCCGAAAGCATCAGCGAGACGCTTGAGATCAGTGAGATGCTTGCGCTGCGCTTTGAGGGTAGCAATGCAACCCCACTTGGCAGCAACGCGCGCCATTTCTCCTGCCTCGGCCAGTTGGCGCAGGAGCTCGTCCTCGAGTGGGTAGCCCGTTTCGGGATGAGTCACTTTCTCCTCCTTGTTTTTTGTAGGTACAATGTAACAAAACAGACTGCATTATACCAGTCTGAATATGAATGTCAAATTCTACTTCCTCCGGAGGAATGAGGGGAGCGAAGCCCAGTCGTCTTCGTCGGGCGCGTTGACAAGAGGTTTCTTTTCAACGACAGGTTCTGGAGCAACTGGAGCCGGAGGGAGTGGCGCTTCGTCTCCCGCATCGAGTCGTGTCGATGGGAGCGGAGTGTTGTCCTCGACAGTGAGATCATTATAAATCTTGCGATCTTCATCGGTGCGCTTTATTGGCTTTTCTGAGGCCATAGAATCTTTGAGACGGCCAAGGCTACTGGTTCCCGAAAACGAACCAAGAATTCCGCGGGAAATATTTTCGGGGAAGCCAGTGGCGATAACAGTGACACGAATCTGGCCCTTCTTGAGAGTCTCGTCGGTGATAGCACCAAAGATAACGCGGGCTTCTGGGTCGATGGCTTCGGTGACCACTTGCGCGGCGTCTTGGATTTCCAGCATGCCCAAGTCGTCTCCGCCGGCGACTGAAAAGAGTACGCCCTTCGCACCATGAATGGATACATCCAACAGGGGTGAGCTGATAGCGGCACGAGCGGCCTCGGTGGCGCGGTTTTCACCAACGCCGGTGCCAATACCCATGAGGGCAGATCCGGCATTTTGCATAATGGTGCGCACATCGGCAAAGTCGACATTGATGATACCGGGGGTGGTGATGAGGTTTGAAATTCCCTCAACGGCTTGTTTCAAAATGTCGTCGCACATGGCAAACGCATTTTTGATACCGGTCTCGCGCGACACAACGGCGAGAAGTTTGTCGTTGGGAATCATCACCAGTGCATCAACGGCTTTGCGCAATTCAGAAATTCCTTGTTCGGCGAGGCGCATGCGTTGCGCACCTTCGAATCCAAATGGCTTGGTGACGACACCGACGGTGAGCGCGCCAAGCTCGCGTGCAATTTGTGCGACAACGGGTGCCGCGCCAGTGCCAGTGCCACCACCCATGCCGCAGGTGATGAACACCATATCGGACCCTTTTAAAGCTTCCTGGATTTCATCGCGAGTTTCTTCGGCGGCTTGTTTGCCGATGCCTGGGTTCATACCGGTGCCGAGGCCGCGTGTGAGTGTGCGACCAATATGAATGTGGTGCTCAGCTTTTGAGCGAGCAAGGTCTTGCGCATCGGTATTGACGGCGATGAAGTCGACGCCTTCTATTTTTGAAGACACCATGTGGTTGACGGCGTTGCCGCCCGAGCCACCTACACCAATCACGCGAATTCGCGCGAATGATTCGACATCAGACTGAATTTTCTTACTCATAGAATCTGTCTCGGTTTCTAGTTGTGTGTCCATAGTAGCATGATGCCATGTGTCGCAATAGTTGCAAAAGGTGGCAATCGGTGGCGCATGAGAAAATGGTTTTTAAGGTAGAAGTGATCTAAAAATACGCCCAAAATACTCTCGGGCCTGGTCTTTGATTTTACTGAACCCCTGGGAGGTAATGCGTTCTTCGGTAATGTATCCCCACTTACAGAGACCATAGGCGACGGCCCAGGTGGCGTCGGTGGTTGTGGAACGAGCAGAGATTGCCGCAAGTGTGCCGACTTGTGCGGGGAGTTTGAGAGTGGCCTTTGCAGCATCAGTGATGCCAGCGAGCCCAGATCCGCCGCCGGTGATCACGATACCCGCGGGGAGCAGTCGTTGTCTGCCGATTGTTTTTAAATGCGCGTCGATAAGCGAAAAAATCTCGTGCAACTTTTTTGCGATAATGTCATCGACTTTTTTGCGCGGGAGATCACTGTTGGTTACGGCGCCTCGTTTTACTTGTTCGGCTTCAACGAGCGGAATTTTGAACGAGAGTGCGAGATCGTGTGTAATGGCAGACGAACCTGTCGGAAATACTTTGATGGAAATAGGTGTGTCGTTTTCAAACACCGCAATCGAGACTGTTTCGGCGCCGATATTTCCCAAGACAACGCCGGCCATTTTTTGTGCTTTTGAAAGTGTGGCGAGCCCGGCTGCAAGAGGTGATGCCATTTCTCCTTCAACTTCAATATGGGCAGCTTCGACGGCGGTGATGATGTCTTGGACATGCTGGTCAAACACGGTGACAAGAAGTGTATCCACAGAGAAACGAGTGCCTTTGACCCCGCTGGGGCGACCTTGGATGGGGATATTATCTATGCGATAGGCAAGGGGAATGGTATGCAAAACGCGTTTATTGACGAGCTTGCTCGACACTTTTTTCTCGCTTTCGCTGGTGGCGCGGGTGATGTCCTTGGAGGTGACCTCGCCTCCGGATGCAGTGAGTGACACATCGCCGTTCGAATGGAGTTCTTCAATACCAATACCGCCGACGCTGATGCGTGCGCTGGTGATTTTTATGCCAGCCGCCTGCGATGCGCGGTCGACTGCCTCGCGGATGCCCTGGACCACCTCGGGGGCGTTGATGATATAGCCGTGGTGCATCCCGCGCGCTTGAGAAACACCAGTGCCGAGGATGCGCAGTGCACCGTCGGGGGATTCGGTAGGTGTAGCAACCATCACCTTGATGTGAGAGGTGCCGATATCAATGCCAGTGAAAATGCGTGCCATAGAATCTACCTCCGCGGGGGCAGAGTAGTCCTTTGATTGTAGCGCACTTTTAAGGTAATCCGTGCAAGTAAAACAGTGGATATCGGTCAAGGTGAAAGCCCTAAAGGACACGCTACCACACTTTCTCAAAGCCAAAGTCCTTTAGAAACTTGTTTTCAAGCTTCTCCATTTTTGTTCCATGGTCGACACCTTTCAGATGAAGACAGGCGTGAATAAAGAGGTGGGCGGTGTGAGCTCGGTACGATTTTCCCTGTTCGCCTGCCGCAGTGATGATAGTGATCGGGCACATGACGATTTCTCCTTCATGTTTTCCCAAAGGGAAGGCGAGTACATCAGGAACATAGGTTTTGTCGCGGTAGTCGGTATTGAGCCTTTTGGCCTCGTCTGTACCCACTGAAACGAGAGATAGTTCATATTTTTTCCCCAGTATTGCCTCTGCGATCTCTTGGAAAGGAGTCTTGAGGGGCAGGGGAGTTTTGTCGCGACGGGTAAGCGAAAAAGAACCCACCGTGGCTCGGGGGGCGCTTTTCTTCAGCTTCGGTTGCTTCTTTTTGGAGGCCACAGGCAACTTACTTCTTGGCAGGATTGGCACCTCGTTCACCGCGAGCTGGCTTTTCGGTCATTTTGCCTTCTTTGATGAGTTGTTTGTTGAGTTCGTTGCGTGTAATGCGCTTGAGGGCGCGCTTCTTGGTGGTGACCTTGGATTCTGCACGGGCGTTATAGCGGCCTGCGCGGACACGGCGCACCAAACCAGTTCCCTGGACTTTGCGAGAGAACTTCCTGAGGAGGCTCAGGGTGTTTTCGTTGCCTGCCTTTATTACTTCTGCATTTATCATATGTGCTGGCGATTCTACCATAGGGGGTAAATGTGGCAAGTGATTGTGCCATAGGGCCTGTAGTTTTAGGTGTGTAGCTTGCGCGCCTATTTGCATATCGTACACTAGGCACTTAATAAGCCTCCAATATATTCTATGAATAAAAGAAACATCGGTGTTTTTGTAGCGGGCTGTCTAATGGTACTCGGTGCGACGAGTGCCGCATACGCCGATCATTCATGGGGAGCCTATCATTGGGCAAGGGGTGCAAATCCATTTACCGTAAAACTTGGTGATAATGTGTCGGGGGTGTGGGACGGTGTTCTCGCCACAGCATCAACAGACTGGACTGCATCGAGTGTTTTGGATACGACGATTGTTGCAGGTGGCACCGTGCGTAATCCAAAGGCATGTAAGGCGACACCGGGGCGGGGCGAAGTGTGTAATGCCAAGTATGGTTTTAACGGCTGGTTGGGTATTGCGTCGATTTGGGCAACAGGTGAGCACATCACTCAAGGTACGGTCAAATTGAATGACACCTATTTCAACACCTCTTCATACAATACGGTGCCATGGCGAAATTTGGTCATGTGCCAAGAAGTCGGACATATTTTTGGGCTAGATCATCAAGACGAAGCTTTTGGTAATCCAAACCTAGACACCTGCATGGATTACACCAACAGTCCGGTTTCAAATCAACATCCCAATGCGCATGACTATGCCATGCTTGAAACGATTTACGCACATCTTGACGGCGCCGCTAGTGCACCAACACAAAGTGTCTCGGGGGTGCCACAGGATATCGGTGATGATCCGCGAGAGTGGGGCAGAGAGATTAAGAAATCAAAAGACGGCAGAGTCTCGCTCTTTATGCGTGATTTTGGAAATGGCAAAAAAGCATTCACCCATGTGTTCTGGGTTCCGGAGAGAAATGCACAGTAGTATCGGTAAAAGATAGAAGTCCACAGATGCAAAATCACCCCACCTGGGGTGATTTTGGATGTAACCCTCAATAACCTCTGTGAGAACTTACTTTTGCATCTGTGCACAAAGTTATGGTGTCGCGAGTGTGTTGAGCTTTGCCCGGGTTTTTGGACCGACCGAGCCATAGCCTTCATCACCTTTTTTTGCCAAGCCATACTTTTCTTGGAAACGACCGACTCCGCGCATGGTGGCAGGACCATAGAACCCGGTCACTGATCCTTCGGGATACAAGAGGGGATTGAGTGCGAGAAAAGTTTGAACCTTTTTTACATCCGGATGTTTTGATCCTCGTACAAGCGGGACGGCAAATGTGTAGAACGGCTTTGTTATCTGTGGGGTGGCTACCGTGGTGGGTGCGGGCGTAGTTGTTTGGGCAAGTGTAGGTGTGGCAAGTGGTGTCGGTACTTCCGCAGTAATTGTGCCGGGCGGCATCACAGAGATATTCATTACGCGAGAGCCAGGGCCAAAGAAAGTCCCAGCTGTGTTTGCAGGAAAAATGGTCACGCGTGCTGTCTGAGTATAGCTACCCTTGCTAAGAATAGAGATGGTGGTGCTTCCGGTTGCACCAAGTGTGGGCTGAATAGGCGAGCCACAAGGAAGCGCCGTTGTGCTGGTGCTTCCTAGATAGAAGCTTAAGTCGCTCGCGCATTGAAACTGCAATGAAGTGCTTGCGGCCTGCGTGGTTGTCCAGGTGAGGGTGACTGGTGCGCCTGAAACAACGGTGCTTGCACCACTGGTGAATGTAAGGACTGTTGGATCCGGTACGATTGTCTTTCCTGGCGCTGCGAAACTGGTGACGAATGAGTGTGTACCGTCGTATGAGCCTGAAGCAATGACAGGGACAAGGCGGACACCGATGGCTGTAGGGTCAAGCTTGCCTGATTCCGTCGTGATGGTGGCCGTGCCCGATGCGGCGAGGTCGCTGGTGTAGGCAGGCGTACCACAAGGGAGAACTGTGCTGATTGCGGGATTTTTTGAATATATTTTGATACCTTCAACACAATCAAATTGGATATTGGTGGCGGGGATATCGACACTGGCCCAGTTGAGCACGAATTCGTTTGCGACAGTTGCACTGGGTGTAATGGTAAAAGTATTGATAGGTTGTGGGGAAGTGGTGACTGTAAACGACGCTGTGCGCGCACCAGCATCCACATCGGCACCAGCAGAATTTTTTGGATAGATGGTTATGGACACGGTCTTGGCGGTTCCGCTTACATTGGTTACTTTAAAATTGGCACTACCACTAGTGTTTACATCGAGTGCTTGGCGACTGTTGCATGCCATGGATTGCCCGACGGCATCCCCACTGTCCCACTTGAGGGTGACTCCGGCAGGGCATGAGAAATAGACACGGTGTCCGGTCGCGCCACTACTGCTCCAAGTGAGGAGGATGCTGTAGTTGTTGCTGAGTGCACTCGGGTTGGCGGTAAACGAATCGACTGTTTGCGCGTGCGCGTGCGGTGGGAGTGAAATAAGAACGGCCACGATACAGAGCATGCGTACAAAATTTTTCATCTCTTGATTGTAGCGCAAGGGGACTACAAAAAATCTTTTTTCCACACAACATAAGGAATACAAAGAGCGCCAGGCATGGCCTGGCGCTCGGATGCGCAGTGCGCATCACTCTTTTTGTGGGGCCGAGGGTGGAGGTTCTTCCACCTTGGGCGGCGGGGTGTCTTTGCGCCACCAACGCTTCGTTCGTTCTTTGACATCAGACCCTGCTTTCCGCGCGCGAGCCGCGGCGTCTGCTGCTTTCTTGCGCGCAACCTCGAGCGCTTCTTGTGTGGCGTCGCTTGCGCGTTTGGCAGTGTCACCCACCGCATCGCTTGCGCGTTTGGCCGCATCACCAGTTGTCTTTCTGGCGACCTCTGCTTTTTCGCGGACCGCAGTTATGGCGGCATCTTTGGTGCTTTTCACATACCATTTGACGCCAAAGAAAGCGCCAACACCCAGGGCGAACACGACGGTGCCCAAGGCAAGGTAGCGGGCGAGGTGCCCGAAGTACTGCGTGAAAAAGTCTCGCATTCGTCGCTATACTCCCTGCTTCTAGTCAGACAGCATTATACTTTTAATTTGTTATAAGTCAAATTGCTGGAATACGAAAGACCCCGCGAGCTGAGCTCAGCGGGATCTCGATAATGAAGGAGCAGTGGGACGACACCCAACTGATCCTGAGAAGTAACTCCAACAGGTGATTTGCTTTCGGCCTTTGCAGGGCCTACTCCGGTCCACCGTGGGACCTGGATCCGTGCTCGTGAGCACTCGATCAGCAAAACACTTTTCGCACCCCAGACCCTCTCTTTTGTGAGGATGTGGGCAATGCTTAGTTGGCGCGTTGGTCGCAAGACGGGTTTGCTTTCCCGCTCGCTTGCCTGATGCTCGTATGTTACGAACCTCAGACTTGAATGGAGGAATAAGTTACAGGAGGTTTTCCACACCTCTGCCCCTCGACTTTGCGAGAGATTCCTACATTCCACCTAACACGGGAAGTCAACGAAAAAGTAGTCGGTGGTGTACATGTTTAACCTGTGTATATAGTATCATGTATAGATAGATTTGTCAAGGAGTTTTGGAGAGTGTTCAAAAAAGCCCCATTTTAGGCGCTTTTTTGATGTGTGGGTTTTCCCCCAATGTATCGTGGCGCGAACAGGTGTCGGAATAGGTGGTATATACTTACTAGCGTGCATGATTTTAAAGATATCTCTGGAGTTGCCGGTGTCGCGACGGCGCGCACGACAGCCGAAACTGATTTACTGCGTTCGCGGGCAAAATTATGGGACGAGGGCGTGAGTGATTCGCCGCAAAGTGCTGGATTTGCCAACCCAGTTGCGAACAGCGAACGCATGGGCATTACACATGGTATGAAGGTCGCCGACTTTGGCGCAGGTTCGGGCGCCTACACGATTGCCGCGGCACGACTGGTGGGAAAATCCGGACGCGTGTATGCCGTTGATGTGCAAAAGGATTTGCTCACACGCATAAAAAACAATGCCACCAAGGAAGGCATCGATTGGATTGATTTATGCTGGGGTGACTTTGAAAAAAATCATGGATCCAAAATTGCCGACAAAAGCATAGATGTAGTAATTATTTCCAACACAGTGTTTCAGCTTGATGATGCGCCGGGCGCATTTCTTGAAGCATCGCGTGTCCTCAAAGACGACGGTCGACTTGCGGTGATCGACTGGTCCGACTCGTTTGGTGGGCTTGGCCCGATTGCCTCAGAAATAGTTACCAAAGAAAAAGCAGTCGCACTTGCGGCAAAGGCCGGATTTGGTCCGCTCAACGAATTTACTGCGGGCGCACATCATTATGGAATCATTTTCAAGCCAGGAGGTTACAAGGCATAAGGTAGAATGGTTGTATGAAGAATAACCTCACTCTTTTTCAAATCATTATCTTAGGTATTTTTGGTGCTCTCGCACTCGGCGGCATGGTGTATTTTGCCACTGGCACATACGGGAGCAGTAGTGGGCAAGTGGGTGAAGTATTAATCTGGGGCACGCTCGATGACCGGGTGTTTAACGCAGTCATGCGCGACTTGGCTGAAGACAATCCTGCTCTTTTGCAAACCACCTATGTCGAAAAGCCAATCGAAACATTTAGTGCTGAATTGTCAGAGGCGATTGCGAGTGGTCGCGGTCCCGATTTGTATGTACTACAAAGCGATTATATCTTGAAAGATTTTCCAAAAATATTTCCATTCCTTAGTGCTGGAGAAAAATTTTCAATTTCTGAGAGAGTCTTTAAAGACACATTTATAGACGGTGCCGAGCTGTTTTGGAGTTCACAGGGCGCGCTTGGCATTCCCATAGCCGTCGATCCGATGGTGTTGTTCTGGAATCGCGATTTGCTTGCAACCGCAGGATTTGCCGAGCCGCCAACCGAATGGGAAGATTTGTTTGATATCGCCGAAAGGGCCACGCGACGCGATTCATCAAAGAGTATTCTCAAGAGCGCAATTGCATTGGGTGAATACGATAATGTGACACACGCAAAAGAAATTCTGTCTCTGTTGATTTTGCAAGCTGGTAGCGCTATCACCGAACGAGACGAAGCTGGTCGCGTGCGACCCTCGCTTCAGCGTAGTTCGCTCGACATCACTCAGCCGGCGCAAAACGCACTCCGGTTCTTTGTGGAATTTGCGAATCCAACCAAGACCGTCTATTCGTGGAACGGATCCTTACCGCAGTCGCGCACCATGTTTACCAACGGGGATCTTCTCCTCTATCTTGGATTTGCGAGCGAGATCCCGGTATTGCGTGCACAGAACCCGAATTTAAATTTCAATGTTGCAGTGGTCCCGCAATTAAAAGACACCAGTAAGGCGCTTACTTTCGGCAGGATATACGCACTCGCGGTGCCTCGTGGAAGCAAGAATGAAACAGGTGCCCGGTCGGTTGCTCTGTTGTTGGGGAGTAAGCCCACATCGGCGCTCCTTGCAAAGGCTCGTGGTACACCGTCGCCACGGCGCGATCTTCTAGCCGACCCTGCGGATGGACCAGAAGGCGTGATGCGTGATTCAGCGATTCGCACCAAAGGGTGGCTTGATCCTGACCCTACGCAGAGCGGGAGCGTTTTTCGCAACATGGTTGACGGTGCCGTCTCGGGCTCGGCTCGTCTGTCCGAAGCATCACAACGGGCAGAACGAGAACTGGCTAACTTGCTCGGTCTTTAGTTGTGGGTGGGAGAAAATGAAAAGAGTCTTTCGTTTTTTCGAAATGTTGTGATGTATACCCAGCAACATATACCCAGCGCATCGCGCGGACTCGAGCTCAGTAGGTATATAATGAATCTATGAAAGAAAAGCTTAGCAACTATCGTACCTTGGCGCTAGGCACATTCCTGAGCGCCTTCGCGCTCTCATATGTTCCCGAATTGGCCGCCGCCGCAACGGATCGATTTGAAAATCCACTTCGTTTCCAAAGTATCGATGCCTTTATCGAAGGAGTGCTTCAAGCATTTGTCTATATTGCGCTCCCTGTCGTTGCGTTCTTTTTTGTTCTTTCAGGCTTCAAGTTTTTACTGGCGACAACCACGGGCGACGGTAAAGGAGTGGGCGAAGCAAAGAAGTATTTCATGAATGTCGTCATTGGCTCGTCGTTGGTACTTGGCGCGTGGGCGCTCGCGGTGCTTATCAAAGGTACTGTGGATCAGATTAGAGGTGTGTAGTTTTAAAGAGCGTATGATTTCTTCACAAAGAAACATGGCGCTCACGACACTGCTTGTTTGTGGTGCGCCGTCACTCGCGCTCGCCGCACCACAAACCTATCAAGAGCTGGTCGGGCTGTTCGTACTCATCATCAATGTTGCCACTCCGACGCTTGTCGCTGCTGGACTTTTGTTTTTTCTATTGAATGTCTTGGGCGTGATGGGGTTTAATGAAAAAAACAAAGACGGCAAAAGAGAACGATCGTTTGGAAGGATAAAACAGGTGGCCCCGCTCGCTGTATTTATTTTGTTTGTCATGGTTTCCGTCTGGGGCATTCTCCGTCTTTTGGAAAATACTTTTTTGCGTGGTGATTTGGGTGGTGTCGAAGCTGGTGGAGAAGCAGAACTGTGTGACGAGCTTGACTGCTAAGAAGCTGTCTAAATCAAAAATCTTATCCACAGTACCAGTTGGACCAGGGTGGGTAGGGTATACAATTATCGTATATAAATAGTCATACATTATGAAAAACTTTCTTATAAAGTCTTCGTACACAGTGTCTGCTGCGCTTCTTGCGGCCCCTGCTTTTGCTGGGGCAGCGGGTATCCTCGATTCCATCGGTGTCGTCAATCGCATTCTCAAGGCAGTCGTGCCGATGCTCATCACCATCGCGCTCATTGTGTTTATCTGGGGCTTGATTAAATACCTTCTCAAGATTGGTGACGAAAAAGAGCGCCAGGCTGGTATCCAGTTGATGCTTTACGGTGTTGTTGCCATATTCGTTATGTCATCAGTGTGGGGGTTGGTCCGCTTACTTCAAAACACCTTTAGCGTTCAGCAAAACACTGCTATCGTCCCAAACGCTCCAGACATCGGCACCTATCGCTACTAATCCGCACAGCGGACTCATATGGGCGTTGCACTCGGTCTTTTGGATAGGATTGTCCAGTTTGTCATCAACCCGACGATTCTTCTGATTTTTTCCTTCGGCTTCCTACTGTTCATCTATGGAATGGTAGAGTTCTTGGCGAAACCTGAGGCTGGTCTCAGCGACAAATCGAAGGGAAAGCAACATATGATCTGGGGGATTGTCGGCATGTTTGTCATGATTGCCGCGGGGGGCTTCATAGACATCATTATCGGCACTTTCGGGCTTGAAATCCCCGCACAGGGTTCAGGCGCACCCCGATCCGGAGGTGGTGGCACCCTCGGCTTCCCGCAGGTGAAGGGGCCGTGAGCCGAAGTGCGCTTTAGACCCACAAATAGGAAATCCGCAGCAATGTGCGGATTTCCTATTTGTGGGCAGGGAGGGACTTGCACCCTCATGCCTTGCGGCACTAGCTCCTAAGGCTAGCGTGTCTTCTATTTCACCACCTGCCCATACCGGATAAAACCCTCCGCAATACGGCGCTTTCTTTTCAATGCCGGGAGACCTCTGGAATGATACATTAAACTAAGAATCTTTAAAGCATCGTGTTTCCCAAATGAAAGGACGCCCACTTGCTTTCTGCGTGAGTACGAAATATGACCCCCGGTGATATTAAAAACAATTCGCGCAGTTTCAAGTATAAAATCTAAAAACTTGGGGCTGGCAGAGACTAGACGCAATCGAATCTGAAAGAGCTTACTTTCAGGGTGTTTAAACGAGTCAATACTCCCGTCACCGTCGATGCATCCTCGGAAAAAGTCGGCAAAAAACATCTGTGGAACTAGAATGACTTTGAGTGTCTTTGATTTGGCAGGAGTAAGCCCTATAGAAAGTAGGAACTCGTAGAAAGCAATATCGCCAAATTGCAATACAAAGTATTTTTTCTCTCGAGAACCTCCACGGCTCTTTTTCCCGACTTTGTTTTTAAGTCCCAGTACGACCTTCAGTGTCTGGATTAAATCAAGGTCCTTTGAGGTGATATTCAGATGTCGTCCGTCGGGGGACAAGTTACCATCTGTTGCGATAACACCAATTGCGTAAGCAAGGTTGCTAGTCCACATACAGTTGACTCGCTCCATTCTCCGCATGATGAAATTGTACTAAGCCATTTAGCGTATACCATAGCGCATGTGGATAATCTTGTGCATTTGTGTACAATCGTAATTATTCCGCCTATAGCTCAGTTGGTAGAGCAGCTCGCTCTTAACGAGACGGTCGTAGGTTCGAGTCCTACTAGGCGGACATGACAGAAAAATAGTGCCTGCGCACTATTTTTCGGTACATGTCCGAGCCGGAGCGATATTTTTTGCGCAGTGGGCGCAAAAAATCGCGAGGCGGGGTCGCGACCGAGCGTGCGGAAGCACGCGAGAGTTGTGACGACAAAGGACAGAAAAATAGTGCCTGCGCACTATTTTTCGGTACATGTCCGAGCCGGAGCGATATTTTTTGCGCAGTGGGCGCAAAAAATCGCGAGGCGGGGTCGCGAGATTTTTCTGTCAGGAAAAATACTTGTGATGACAAAACGCAAAACCCCGCCGTAGCGGGGTCTGATATAGTATTGATCTATTTCTTTCGCCAAAAACACAGGCGCTTCCAAAAACTGGGCTGTTCCTCCTGTATAGCAACACCACATGGTTCGGTTCTTACAGAATCGGTTGGCGTCAAGGAAGGAAAGAATACTTGTTCTGCGATTCCCTTGAAGTCGATGTTTAGGTCCTCAGCGACCCGCATCTCGGCCCATAGCCGTTCGATATCTGTATCCTCGGATGAGGCACTTTTCTGGTCACATTGTTGTGTCACGGTGGCGTTCTCCCCGACTTCTTGTGTGTTTATAGCACGCTATCTACGAATTGACAAGTGTCCGCAATGGTTCCAAGCTATTGAACCATTGCGTGTACCGTTAACTAATCAAGACCTTGTACTCACCCCCAGCATCTGACTGGGGGTTTT
>ERZ1292623.1650-Hain-H51-01um-R1-1650-length-21053-cov-7_pt1 | contig 21053 bp, 27 predicted proteins | sample MGYA00564398_ERZ1292623 | MGnify/ENA primary metagenome ERZ1292623 (study PRJEB36523, sample SAMEA6512633) | groundwater metagenome | collected 2019-01-07 | study: AquaDiva: Metagenomics assemblies of 32 groundwater samples | reverse complement strand
ATCTTTTCAAACTATTTTTAACCATCTATTTTGGTTACGTTTCCAACTAATTACCAAGAATTTATTTGCTCCGATTTTCCAAATAGCAACTTGCCAAGATTCAATATGCTCCTTTGGATTCCCGCTCATATCCTTAAGAGTTTGCTCGCTCTCTGCTGTACTCTGTGCTCTGAGATAGTCCGATACTCTAGTCCACAGGAAGTCAATAAGTTTGGGCTGGAGTTCACGGAATATATTTTGGAGTTTTCTATAATCCAAATCAAATTCCTCAATGTTTCTTCTCAGCGTAGAGTTAATTCGTAAAATGAGATAGGACTTTTCCTTTTTCAGTCCTGTCCAGTCAAAAGTTCCCATTCCTCCGGAGGACTCATAGTACTCAATGATAAAACCAAGCTCATTTATCAATGGCTGAATAATATCCTGCAAAATCTCTCTATTTTCTATCCTTTCTTCTTTTTTCTGATACCTATAATGCTGATAAAACGCGACAAGGACGGCACAAAATGTCGCCATAGCACCGATGCCATTCCAGTCAATCGGGAGTAGATTCCAAGAAGATCTCGGTAATCCAATAAAGAATCCGAGTAAGTACCCTGTAGAAAATGCCAGGACTGTTTTAAAAGACATTTCAGTTTATCTTTTCCAGTCCCCGTTCGCGAAGCTTTTCAAAACTCCTGTGGAGAAACCATCCGGCGGCCGTGAGATATACGATATTGAGGACAAAGCTGATGATCAGTTTCCAGGGATCAATGTGACCGGTGGCAATCACTTCTCGGCTTCCCTCAAAGACATAGGTGATGGGTATGCATTTTCCGATTGCCTGGGCCCATTCGGGCAAAGTGGAGAGTGGATAATATGCCGCGGAAAAGGGCGAGATGACAAAAATGGATGTCCAGGCGAGCGCTTGTACTTTTCTCCCAAAGCGGAGGATGAGTCCCATAACGAGAAATCCAAACCACCATCCGGTCATGATGAGTAGCAGGCCGAACGGAATGAGGAGAAATCCCAGATGAAAAAGATTGACTGCGTAGAGGAACCACGCGAGCGTCACGGCAAAAGCAAAGCTCATCATGGCTTTTACAAAGCCGAGTGCAAGGAGTGATGCCATCCATTCGCGGAACATGAGCGGAGATGCAAACAGATTGATGAGATTGCGCTCCCAAAATTCTTCCAACGCGTTCATGGTGATCTCTCCTTGTCCGCGCCAGACGATGAGCCAGAGGAGAATACCGGAGAGCACGACAAAAAACGCCGTGGGGCCCCCTTCGGGATTGGACGCCGTGAGATAAGTGCTTGTCAGTCCCCACAAAAGAATGTCAATCGTCGGCCAATAGAATGCATCCGCCATTTTGTCTATGTTGTGGCGGAATGCGTAGATGTAGCGGAGCGTCATGCCCCAGACGCGATGAATCTTCATATTCTTTCAACTATGGAGGCTAAGCCTCCATACTAATGAGGATTAGCCTCCGTAGTTCGGGTAACGACAAGGAAATAATCTTCAAGCGTAGGCTTTTCTATGGAAATCTCATCATAGGTGATGCCACGATCCATGAGCCCGCGCAAAAATCCTGGGATGTCGCGCTCTTTTACGTCTACGATAATATGCTTTCCTTCGGTTTTATACGCATTGCCGCGCTCGGTGACATATCGCACCGCGCGCTCCATTCCCTCTTTGATAAGAAGCTCTACATGGCACGTCTCCACGGAGCGCGCGAGTTGGGCGGGCGTATCATCCGCAATCATTTTGCCATGGTCAATGAAAATGACGCGGTCACACACTTCTTCCACCTCGGCCATGTTATGCGACGTGAGGATGATGGATACGTTGAATTGACTGCGCTCGTTGAGCAGGAATTCACGGATATATTTTGCGGCTTCAGGGTCAAGCGATGCAGTGGGTTCGTCCAGCAAAAGTACGCGGGGAAAATTGATAAACGCTTTTGCCAGGTTTACGCGGGTCAGCTGTCCTGCGGAGAGTTCTATAAGTGGATGATTCATCAGTTCTTCCAGGCGGAACAGCGAAATAATTTTGGCGATCCGGCCGGGCCGGTCGTCTATATCGTACAAAAAAGAAATAAAGCGGAGATTCTCGCGCACGGTCAGCCCCCACGGCAGGTGCGTGTATGTGGATGAAAAATTTACATCTTCCAGGACTTCTTCCCGATGCTGGGCAAAGTCCTTGCCGAAATACCGGATGGCGCCAAGCGTGGGGGTCAGCACGCCGAGCAACATTTGGATGGTCGTTGTCTTCCCCGCGCCATTGGGACCCAGGAGGCCAAGAATCTCACTCTCTTTGAGAGAAAAGGAAAGGTCGTCCACCGCGGTGAACGTGCCGAATTGCTTGGTCAGCCGTGATACAGACAGAATACTCATATGATCAGGCCTTCTTTTTGAAGCACCAAATGGATTATTTTTATTTTTGCGAGAGGAGTGCGCAGGCGTCGTGCAAGCATGGGTGTGGTGAGGGACGGAGCCGCAAGTATGGCCCGCAATACCATACCCCGCAACTGCCTGTTGGACCCCTCAAATCGCGACTGTATAGTGTAGCTCTTGCTGTGGCGGTTGGCGTTGGTACGGCCTTTCTCTCTTCCCAGCATAGCACCATAGTCCATAAGGGCATAATACCATTCGCGGGGGTTTTTCTTGTCCACGGTCGCGGAAATGAGGGGCATAATGCGCGTATCCGGCACTTCCCTGCCTCGTGGAAAGAAAAAGTGAAGATACACGCGGCGGATGTTGGTTTCTATAAACGCGACTGGTTTTTGAAACGCAAATGCCGCGATGGCTCCCGCAGTACCCGCTCCGATGCCGGGCATTCTTTGCAATACTGCAGGATCCTGGGGCAGGCGTCCGTCGTGGTGCGACACGACTTCTCGCGCAATCCGGTGCAGAAATAGCGCGCGGCGATTGTATCCCAACCCCTGCCATACACGCAATACGTCAGGGACAGACGCCCGCGCAAGCGCAGTAAAATTGGGAAATGCTTTTATGAATGCCGCGTATTTTGGCAGTACGCGATCAACCTGCGTTTGCTGGAGCATGATTTCGGATACCAATATCCGATAGGGATCTCGCGTCGTGCGCCACGGCATGGTTCTGCCGCGTCTCCAGTAATGGTTCCAGATGATATGCTTGAATACGGTAATCTTTTTTGATCGGGGAGACACCATAGCTATAATATACGAAGTCCGACTTCCCGCGGGAAGTCGGACTTCTGCGCCGACTATAGTTTATTGTCCGGCTTGTGCGGTGAACTCGTCTGCAATCACGCCGCCGGTGGAGGCCATGAGTGGCATGTCCACGGCGTGGTCAAATTTTTTGTCGCCGTTATCCGCATGCAACATCGCATAATACTTCATGCCCGCCGTCGTGGGGCGCAGGAGTTCTACTTTGCCTGTATGCGTGCCCTTGGTAAAAAGCTGGGCGCCGAGGATATTGCCCGGTTTGCCCGCTTTGTCTTCGTGGATGGCCACCCATATGTCTTTTTCGGCCTTTACCGTGAGGGAGACCATATTTCCTGCCGCTTGATTGTCAGCCGATACGGTGCTGATGCCCGCACTTATGCCTGCCGAGATCTGGGCCAGCGCCGATACGGCAGATACGTCGTCTTTTTTATCCTCTGTGGTCTTTACGTCGTCTGTCTTGGCCGCGTCAGGAGTCGTCGCCTCGGCGGTTTTTGACTCTGCGGGGCCATTCTTGGACTGGTTTACCAAGCGGGCAGATGTCCCATAGCCCAGCAAAAACGCGATGACGAACACGATGATAAGCGTGGGATAGCTAGTCTTGAGCGATGTCATCATAAAAGTAAAAGTTAGAAATGAGTAAGTGAGGAACGTATTGCGACCAGTGTGTCCGATACCCAAAAAATAGTCAATCCTTGACATGCCAATAAAAATGGGCGGCCTTTGTGAGGTCGCCCGATGCAGTACTCCGCGTAGACATTATTCTGATTCGTCCACGCCAAACCTCTCGTTATTCCAACGCCGTGTAAACTCTGCTTCGGCCTCAGGCGTGCCGAGCTTTGCCAAGTCCTCCGCTGGTATCTTGGATAACGGGTTCGGCCGCTTTTGCGTTGGCGTTTGGGAAGGAACAGTTGAATCTTGAAGATTGCTTTCTCTCATGGCAGGTCTCCTTTTGGGTCGGGGGAGAGGACGCGCCGTTTTCTGGCGCTACATCTTGTTTTGCAAATCCGCGATTTGCCAAATGATCTTCGGGAGGATTTCGTTTTTGAGACGCATGAAGCGTGTGCGCTGGTTCCTATCTTTCCTCCTGATTCTGCCCAGCGCGTGGTACTCGCTTATCAAGTGCCTATGTTGTTCAACCAATCGTGTGTACTTTTCTCCCGATTCACCCTCGATGAGTAGTGGCATTTCGTCTCTCCTCTGCGCACAATGGTCGTATGCGGATTTTGCCATCCTTGCGTACAAATCCCTTGAAGCACTTCCCTTGGTACCAATCAACATATTCCTGCGAGGAGAAAGGACTTGGTAACTCAACATCCTCCCCTTTCGCCCAAAAGGTGCGCAACGCAGGATAATTCTCGGGAATTACCTTTTCAACGCGTGCATGGATGCAAGCCGCGCCAGGAATATGGAGAAGTACCGTACTGCCTTCGCATAACTCTTGTTCGGTTAGCGCTTCCTCATAGGTGTCCACACCACCCCCCTATTGTAAAAGGGCATCTCTCTTACCAACAAAAATCCCCTCCATGTCTGGGGGATTGTCGGCAATACTTCTTCTTTACACCGCTATCTTCCGCCATGCCGCCAACCCCTGTTATGAAGGGTTACTTTGACGACGGCAATAATGCGGAATCCGCGATACATAGTGAGGTACACGGTAGCAAAGGGACGTATTCGTGTCAACACCCACGCCTGTGGAAAATTAATTCTTTGGCATGACGTTGACAATGCACCCCCAGCCCGTACACTGAACCTATGCCTGAAAAAATTACTACCATTGAAGCTCTTGCCGCCATGATTCAGCGGACAATGGCGAGCAAGGAAGATCTGGAGCGGTTTGCGACAAAAGGCGATATGGAAACACTCCGTGCCGAGATGGCCACCAGAGAAGACCTGCACGTGCTTGAACAGAAAATGGATGACGGTTTCCGCGGGGTGCATCGGCGGATAGACCTGCTCCACGAGGATATCTCGGATCTCCCCGACATCCGCGAGGCAGTCAGCGACCTTGGCGGGCGGATGGAGCGCGTAGAGCAGAAAGTCGGCCTCACGCGATAACCACGGATGGACGGAGAAGCGGAGAGCAATACGCTCTCTGTTTTTTGTCAGAAAAAACTCTATTGGGGAAAGAGTTGAAGCATTTCTGCGATTGAGGCAATGCCTCGGACAATTGCCTCCTCATCCACTGATCCGAATCCTATCCGCGCATAGTGCGACTGTTTGCCTTCAAAAAGCTCCCCTGGAATTACTGCAACTGACCTTTCGAGGAGGCGAGAAGCTACCTCTTTGCTGTCGCCCCGCACGTCTATATAAAAATTCATGCCTCCTTGCGGATCAAAAAGATAATGGATACCCTGCATATCCAGGGCTTTTTTCATTACACTTCGCCTCATAGACAGTATAGTAAGCCGTTTCTCAATGAACTGTGCGTGGTCAATCCGCTCCAGTGCTTTTGCCATCAGTAATTGCCCAAAAAGATTCACCCCCGCGGATTGAGCGGATAGAAAATTAGCGATGTCCTTATTGAGAGCGTACTCTTTTGATACGGTCCAGCCGACCCGAATACCCGGGATGAACCAATTTTTAGAAAAAGAATTCACGGCAACAGCATGAGTATTACTCATGGAAGGGCCCGTCCAAGGAATTCCGTCATAGAGTATTTCGTTGGTAACCTCATCAGAGAGAAGAAATATCCCCGATTCTTTCGCGACAGTTTCTATCTCGGAAATCTCCTGCGGCGAATAAACTTTGCCGGTCGGATTTTCCGGAGAATTCAGTATGATGACGCGGGTCTTCGGTGTGATCGTACTTTTCAGAGCCGCGCTGTCGGAAAGATCAACGACCCGATGTTTAAGTTTGAAGTGATCCATCGCAAGAGAGAAGCCCTCAAAAAAACAGCTGTTCGTTATAACTTCATCGCCTGATCGGGCAATGACTCCAAGGGTACTAAAAATTCCTGATATGCCGCCGTGCGTGATCACAATATCGTCAGGAGAAACATCGCGGCCATTTTTTCGTTCCAACTCTGCGATGCGCTCTTTCAGAGTTTTTTCGCCACCGATTGCCGGATATGCGAAATACCCATTCGTAATATCCTGCTTGATCTCATCAATCAGAGGCAACAGTTCGTCCGGAAAAGGAAACTTGGCCGATCCCTTATCAAATCGGATGCACTGCGGAATCTTGGTCGCCTGCTCATTGATATCTAAAATGCCTATTTCACGCATATAGGAAGTATAACAATATGGAAGAAAATTAAAATGACCCGCAAATACGTGAGAAGGGTGACATGCCTAGGCATGTCACCCTTCTGGTTGTGGAATTGTGGATTATGCTTTCGGGAACGTCCGCGCATAGAGAGCGCGGAGTTTGCCATCTGCGTTCAGGTGCTCTAAGAAAGAACCAATCTGCTCGTGCAGAGACCCCCCCTGACATGGAAGGCCGAGAATATGCGCGAGTCGGATAAACTGTCTCCAGTATTTGGTCATGGCCCATCCGCCGCCGAATTTCCAGCGACCGCCAATCGTCATTTTGCGCATGACCTGGTTCGTACCATCAGACAAGAGAATCTGCCTGTGGGGATAATACGTAATGTACGGAGGGACACGCTCCACGAGATCCGTTCTTGCTGGCTCGTCCCCGTTCCGAGCAAGATATTCGGGGATCCGAATACCGGCCTCGCAGTATACGGGGGTAATCCGGTTCGGACCTTCGTAGTCACCTACCTCAATCGCGGCCGCAACTGTATGCTCATGGTAGGAATCAAACGGCTCCTCATCCATCCGTTTGAGGCCGGCGCGGCCGTATTTGGCAATCAGATCATCCGTCTGCTCCGCGCTTTCCAAATCCGGCCCGGGTATGTACCACCCTAGATGAATCCCGTTGCCGACCAGATACTCCGTGAGCGCGGTTTCCAGCGCAAAATGCCAGTTGTCTTCATGGCCGCGGGCATCGCGGCCAAGCTCCCGAAATGGCGAGCGCGCGATGCCCTCGTCAATATGCCGATACATCACTTGCAGGATCCGGATATAGTCCGGATACACGCATGATAGGGGATCCGTCCCAAAGATAGTCTCCTTGGTAACTTCTCCTCCGTTGATCAGCGCGTGAAGATCGGAATGGAGGATGGTGCGCCAACCTTCCAGACCAAGCAGATCAATAACGTATTGCATCATATCCCGCTCGCCCTCAAGTGTGCGCTGGATGTCTTGCAGAGGGAAAGGGTTAGTACGCGTAATAACGTCCGCGCAGAGGATGGTGCACTCCGTCAGTCCCATGGTGCGCCGCAGGACTTCGCCTGTGAGCATCATCCCCACGGCATCCAGAGGTAGACCGCGCGTGAGATTCTGCGAACCACCTCCCATCCCAAAGTAGAGACGTCGCCTTGCATTCCAGTCGGTTCTGGGGTTGATGTACTTCATCACGCGACCCGTGGAAACCACCATCGGGCACTTCTGCATGATGCGCTGGAGCGGCTCGCCCTGAAGATCCAGGACAGAACTATATTTCGGTGGCGTAGCGTGTGCTTTTTGCCGCAGATCCGCGGACCGCCGACGCAGAGCCTCAATCTCCTGACGACGAGGTTCAATAAGCTGTTTTAGCTCATCCCTTTTCTGTACCAAAGAGGCAATCTGGCTCTCCCGATCCCCGTAAGGCATGGCTACTTTTGAACCGAGAACTTTCAATTGAGACCTGATGGCGGCCAACTCATCCACCGCCTTCTGGTACCACTCCTCACCATTCATCTGCTCCGCCTGACCCTTTACCGCTCGCCAGTCACTAGCTATGGCCATAGTAGTCTCCCTTGCTTGCGAACTATCGTGGATTGCTTACGCAGTCTTTCTATCTCAAGTCTCTGCGCATCGGTTTCCCTTTCCAGCTTGTCACGCCAATATCGAAGATGTTTAACCTCCCTCTCTACGTGCCACCTGTCCGTTGGCAAGCCATTTCTTTTCGGTGTGTCTCTATTGTTATGCAGGTACGCGGCGATGAGAACGGTCTCATCCGCATCGCCTAAGGCCTGTAATCGCGTGAGAAACCTTTCCCCATCTGTCAGCGGAGATCCCTCCTTTTCAATGAAAAAGTTCAGATCTTTTTCTTCCTTTTCAAGTTCATCTCTTACCTTGCGAAGATCCCGCATTTTTTCGACGTACCACGTCTCGTTTTCAAGTACGTCTGCCTGACGCGTTAACGATCTCCAATGCGATCTCCAGTCCTCTGCCATGTGCGCCCCCTAACCTCTATATATTCCATTGACAAAGATCTCGTACTGACGATCTCCAGCAGGACACTATTATCCTCTGGCACGAGGCGCCATCTCTGTTCTGCGCGTCGTGCCAAAAGACAAACAAAAACCCCTCGTCTGGAGGAGTCGGCTGGTCTGTTACTTCTTTTTATTATCTATCGCGCACGCATCAAGACCGCCAACTCCGTTGGGTAAAGTAAGTAAAGCCGAAGAAATATGCGTTTATGGTCGGAATATAGTGATTCATAAGCGTATGGACACTATAGCAAATGCCCAAAATCATGTCAAGCTCACCGTCGTGATTTATTTCGTAGTGTGGGGTACACCACAATCGCTATAGCCAAAAGCAGTATAGCGCCCGCGAGATAGAATATGGCAAGTTGAGTCATAATCAAGAAATATATTTACCGATGATTAAAGCAATAAACCAAGAACCTGCCGTAGACAAGATACCGAATACGAGTGCAAGCTGACTGAACTCTCCGGTGAAAAACGGCACCACCAGCGACGCAAGAAAAACCTCTCCGCTGGAAACCAATACGTCGGTAATGATACGCAACTGCGAATCCGAGAGCATACTTTCGTCCAGCGTACGCCTTTCTACCACTAAGTCAAGAGCTGTAACGATTTTGCAGTACTATTACCGCTGGGAACGATGGCGGAGCGTGGGGTACACCACAATGGCGATAGCGAGGAGCAGGATCGCCCCCATGATGTAGAAAAATTTAAGTCCCTCAAGAATGGTCATGTGTCGGATATTTAAGAATAATAATGCTTATTATCCACGATGCGAATGCGGCGATAAACCCAGCAAACGACAGCGCAACGCTGGTCCCCGACCCTGCAAAAAACGGTACCACCATAGAACCAAAAAAGACAACTCCGATATTTGCAAGCGTCTCGGCAACCAAATGCAATTGAGAATCGGAGAGCATGTCGCCCATACTACTGCGACATACGCGAATGTCAAGGCGGAGTGAAACACCCCGCCTCACTTTTGAGAAAGAAACTCTTCTACATCTTTTCTTGCTCGGTATCCGGCCTCAAGCGGATCTCGGGAACGCAGATACCGTACGACAAATGCGCTAAGGAGCACGTCACCGGCGCCTATCGTGTTCGGAGGCGTTATGGCGTTGTTGGAGGGGTACGGCAGGTATCTGCCGAAAGCAAAGAGTTCAAATCCCAGCGACCCTTTTGTTACGAGAAGCATCCGGTGCTTTTGTTCTTTTACAAAGGCGGCATCCAGATACCCGACTTCCTGCTCTGTCGCTTTGAGGATTGCAATGCGTTCCCTGATCGCGAAAGGAGGCGTATAGCTACTATGGCCGTTCAAAAGAGCGCCTCGCACAAACCCTTGGGCATCTATGGCGACAAGGCCGTTGAGAGTCGCAATATCTCCAAGTTCAAACTCGTCTCCGATGGTGGAAACGATATAGGCGCTTGCCGGAGAAATATGCAAGGTATTGATCGGGGAAAGAAAGACGATTGTTCCTTGCTCTCCTGTGTCTCCGATAGTAATATCCACGATCGCCTTGTCTGTTCCCGCCACTATGGCATAGGGCATGGAAAGGTGCATCAGTGTCCTCGTGATCCATAGTGCGGGACCGCCTTCTGTGACAATTTGGGTACCGTCTTTGAGATATATATATCGGTCTTGAGCAAACGTGGCGATGACGGTTATGTCAGTCATTACGCATCCTTCTGGTGCTTTGCCGCGTACACAAAAGTACGGGCTTTGTCTGCACTAATACGCTGGGTATATGCCTTCAGATTGGTTTCGTGTGCATGTACGAGCCCTGTCTTGAGAGCTGTGCTGACGATAGCACCGTTTGCATATGCAAGCAATTCTCTGATGTTGGATGCATCAGCGCCGCTTCCGACCAGTAAGGGAAACATTCCGATTTTCTTACGCACGCGTGCAAGTTCGCTCGTATCCGGCGCATCGCCCGTCCACTTCCCCGTGAGAATAAGTCCATCGCTTCCTCCTTTTATCGCAAGGGTTGCTGATTTTTCTAGGGTGTATGGTGAGAGAACCTTCGCATGCTTAACGTGTATATCAGTCAGAATCGCTACGTTATTCGCTTTCAGTTCCGTCCGTGTTCGGAGTACATGCTGTGCATTGCCACGGATGATGCCGTATGATGTTTTTACCGTATCCACGAAAACAGGTATTCGGATAAAAGAAAGGGAGAGAAGTTTTGCAATACCTAGTGCCGCAGGATAATCATTCCAAAGTACACTTATACCTACCGGTATCCGCGCAGCTGATGCTATTTTTTGGCCGATAAGCCCCAAAGAAGCCACCACTGCAGGGGTTACGAATTCTCTATGCGGAATATCGTAATTATTTTCAAAAATCACTGCATCAAATCCTGCTGACTCAAAAGCGGCAAGATCACGCAGTGCGTTGCGCACTGCGTTCTTCATGCCCGGAAAATCCGGATATCCCAAAAGCGGCGGCAAATGAATTGCGCCGATCGCAATGCGATCACTTGATCCGAAGATTTTTTTAATACGCCCTGCGGAGGTCATAATTTTGCTATAAAATTAAAGGGATGAAGGAGGTATGTACGCATCCTTCATCCCGCGTGATGCTCCCTTTTGGAGTATAGATGATAAAGAACAGTTAGAGGAGGGTGAGCGTTCTGCCCGTCGCGGTGACATAATGCTCAAGCTGGCGCCATGCGCGACCGGATACGATGGCCGTGTGGCATTGCCGATAACATTCTCGAAGATAAACCTTGTTAACTTCATCCGCGTTGCATGCATGGCGATCACCCGCATAGGAGTATGCGAAGAGTCCGCAGGCGGCGTTCACAGCAAGGTACTGCGCCATCGCGGGATTATCGCCACGTAACGCAGCCACATTCGCCTTTTGAATAGCGTCCGACACGTTCGGGACTGTGATTGAATCGGGGTCAATGGAAACTCCAAAATCCTCTGGTCGGACCAGAACCGACTCTATAAAGTCGCCACCGAATGTAATCGAGAATATGGTTGCATACGGTGAGATCTCGTCGAGGATGCAATGCTCGCGAAACGCATCCTCTTTGAAAGAGTCCGCGGTCGCTCCTTCCTCATCGAGGCCGCCAAGAACGACGACCCCTCCGACATTAAGGATGCCGCGCTTATGAAGCATGGCATACGCGCGTGCCACGGACTCCGGGTGCACTTTCTGGTTGACGCCCATGACCTTGTTGATTTGAGTGTTGGGTGCGCATGGCGCGCTCATGGGGCCGACGATATGGTTGACAGTCTCCATCTTTAAAAGATGAGAGAGGTCATGGATCGTACGGCATCCATGAGCATCAAAGTAGCAAAACCCGGATTCTGACCGGATGCGGCGGGCATCCGCCGTTGAACAAAGGGATGTGCGAGCACCGAAACGCTCTACGACATCCGTGCTTCCTACGGCGGACGTGTTGGCGTACGACCCGTGCTTGATCGCAGGAAGTCCCAGCGAAGCAAGTACGATCGCGGAAAGGGTAGACGCATTTACCGTCTTCATAACGGCATCGCCTGTCCGAAAACCGAGATCTCCTCCCATGCCGCATGTTTCGATCACACGCGGCGTGTCAAAGCGGAAAATAGTATCCGCAAGCGTTGCGGCTGTCATGCCCGCAATTTCGTCAGGCGTAAGGCGCCAAAACGCCTCTTTCGCAGACAAAAGCTGCATAACCGCTGTTCCGGATGCGAGCGCCTGCTCTCGAAGATCCCCGCCGTCGCCCCAGCACAAACGAAAAAACTGCTCGTTGGTCGCGGCGATAGCAAAACACATAGACGTAAACGCCTGTTCAAACGTAAGATCGCTCCGCCGTTTGATCAAGCGATCCACTTCTTGTGGACTTGAAGAGTGCAGGATTTCGGCAAGCCCTGCATTTTTGAGACGGAGACGCACGTCGTATCCGTCAGCGGCAGCAAGACGCTCTCGCGCCTCCTGCTTTTCTTGTTTGTTGCCTTGCAAGGTTATCAGCGAAATCCTGCTCATAGATATTCCTTTCAGATGTTGAAAGTTTTTAGGCAACCACGGCGGCCGCCTTTTGGATTCCTACGAAATAACCTGTTATTTCGGTCATTCCGCAGTTAAGACACCGCCTCCAAGCCCACTCGTTGACCGTTCGTGGATGTCCGCAAGCTCGGGTAAGCTCTACCTTGAGGCGATAGATTTCTTCAGACACCTGCCTTATGCCGGATGCCGTTTCTTCCGTCAATTCACTAATATCGCCGTTCACTTCTCCGATGGACCGTGCCATAGACGCTTCCTCCTAAAATGTAAGGTACTTTCCTTGCCCAGACGCGATACACGTGAAGAAAAATTTCTTCGGCGTGACGCGCTGGCATTTACGGTTGCTACTCCGCAAATGCCAACGCACCATACTATACTTGATATTGGGACCATCCACAGGATTTCTGCCTGTGGATGGTTTCTACATATTCTTTTCAATACCCCAGCAGATCGTGAAAATCGATCTTCTGCATCATGTAGCAAAAGACATCCTCATACTGGCCGACCAACAAAGGATAGAAACATTCGTCATCTATGAAGGTCTCCTGGAAGTCACGCACTCCCTCCAGTCCATGCCCTGAAGGAATCTTGCCGCATACCCTGAACCAGTTTTGCCGCCTTATTGGATCCGGCCTAACCCCTGCGGTAAGGAATGCTGTCAGTATGTGCCGTAAATCCTCTTGGACGACTATAGAGTTCTTTGGCCCGCATTCTATTCCAACTCCGCAGTCCACGAATTGCGTTAGTGAACCGAACTTTCTTGGTGGTTTACTTGCCCATATCACTACGTTCGCGATTGGCAACGCGGCGGCCAAGGCGATATTACAAGGAGTAGGATTGGATACAATCACGAAAATCCCTGATTCAGCAGTAGTGCCATGCACGTCAATCACAAAGCGGTAACCCTTTGCGGTTTCGAGAATCTGGGCAGCTCTCCGCATCTCATAATGCGGAGAGGCGGATTCTCCGGGCGCTGATCTGTTGAGATCAGTATCCGTAAAACGTATGCCCCGCCTTAATGCCTCTTCGTTTGCAACGACCCAAGAGAAGCATTGAGGAAAATCGCGCTCCAATCCTTGCAATATCGGAATAGAGAATCCTTCGTCGCCATGCACCGCCGCAAGAAACAGCAGATTTCTACCTCTCTCCATTACAGCTACCTCCTCTTTGTTAAGGCATGCAAATCAACGTTTTTTCAGGTTACATGTAAAGAACCATCAGTACAAACCTGTTTTGTACTGGTAACCGCATGCTACCAAACCATTCAGATACCAGTACAAAACAAAACGCCTTCCGGCAAAGTCCGGAGGGCGATGGGAAACGTCTCTGCTTTTTGATTATCGGTACGCCAAAATCGGACTTTGCTCTGTGTGCAAAGTCCACCACCATGCTGCTGTTTTTCCTGAAAGATAAGCCAGTTTCATATCGTTGTGTGAATGGTAGCATGGGGGCGGCAGGCGTGTCAAGCGCAGGACCGACTGGGGAAAACCTTGTTGTTGACGTCCATGTCTTCGGGTATATACTGGGTCGCATGGCGAAGAAAAATAATAGCCGTATGACGATTGAGGATCTGGCGGAGATGATCCAGCGCACCATGGCGAGCAAGGAGGACTTCGCAACGGTCAAAAAAGATATCGCAGAAGTTACATCTCTGCAAAAGGATATGCTGGGAGAGTTGCATGCGACCCATGGAGACGTACGCTACGTTCGCAACACGGTAAGTATGCTTGTGCAAGGCGATGCGGCGCATGAAGCGGCGATCGCAGAACTCAAAACCCGCGTCTATCGTCTGGAGCAAAAAGCTGGCCTTACACAATAATACCTCTCGCCGATATTTATGACGGTGATGAAATGTGATCTTTGCGGAAAAGAAGTACGAAAAGGGACGGGCGTGAGAGTAGGTGCCGGAGATAACCCATTTTCGGGTTCCTATGAACTCTGCGCGACGTGCGGTAGGCCGATTAAAACATTTTGGGAGAAGATAGAAAAGAAATTCAACGCACGGAAAAATAATAGTGTGCGAAACAGAAAAAAATGATATCACCCCCGTCTTTTCCATCCTCTTGACACGATTTCTCCTGTGCGTTATATAATATCCATGTCGCATATGATTATGAACCAAGCCGCCTGCATGATGATGTGCATGATGTCTGCCTCTACGAGCGGAAGTTTTGGAATGCGTCTTTTAAGATAACAGGAACGAAAAGAAATACTCCAAAACTCCCGCATCCTGCGGGAGTTTTTTTGGTTCTTATCCTAGTGTCAATGTCAAACAAGGAGGCAGAACGTGGCGACATTCAGAACATCGCAGTTATTTTCCAGAGATCTGTACAATGGCGTGAATGTTTCCGTATCTCTACCGGAATGGGTGTTCCGTCCTGACCAATGGAGTGCGGCATTTCTACGCGGCTTGCGCAGATGCACACGGGACTGGCGGTCGTTGTGTGTGTGGGAGGTAGGCGTCGGAAGCGGGCTCAATCTCATAATTTTGGGCAAGCTCCTCGGAGATGTCACCTGGTACTACTCGGATTATGATTCAAGATGTGTGCCGCTTGCGACGAGCAATCTTGAGGCGGCAAAGATGGGTCATCTTGACTTTTGCCCCTTAGAGGGCGCGTGGGATCTGGTAACGCCTCCTGCAGGTATGCACGCACCTGCAGTGGATGTTATCTTTGGGTGCCTTCCCCAGGTGCCACTCGCTCATGCGGACTTGTCCGTGGGTGATAAGATCGCTCACTACTATGATCCAGAACGCTATCCGAAAGCGCATCTCAACGTCCTCGGCCTAGGCCTTAACGAGACGCTCTTGGTACAAGCAAGGGATGTCTTGCTTCCCTGTGGCACTGTGGTGCTGAATCTGAGCGGCAGGCCGGGGCTCAAGCGCTTGAAAACCATGTTCCAGTTCTGTGGGTACGAGGCCGAGGTCATCTATGAGGAGATGATTCCCCAGCACTGGCAGACATCAGTCGCCTCCCTCGCCTCTTTGGAAGAAGCGGGACAGCATGATTTTGAGTTTTTCGCTGACGCGCGTGGCAAGGAAAAAATAAATGCTCGTGAGGCGGAAGTGCGCCGCATGTGTTCTAAATCGGTCTTTCATAAGATTTACGTCATCGCAGGAAGGACGGCGTAATGTCGGCAGAGGGGTAGCAGGCGCGCCTGTCGTCTTGCTACCCCATCTCTCTTTTGTGTTTAAATATAATCTATTTTCTATGACATTTAAAAAAAACAAAACATATACTCTTGCCGGTGCTACGGGTACAGAAATCCAACGCCGCGGTTTTTCTACTGTCCTGCCATTGTGGTCGGCGGGCGTTTTGTTTGAGCGTCCTGACCTGCTCACTGACATATATCAGGATTACATTCGTGCGGGAGCCGATATTATCACCACCAATACATTTCGTACCCAGCGTCGTACCCTTGCCAAAGCCCGACGTGCGCATGAAACAGAACGCATCAACCGTCTGGCCGTGGATCTTGCTGTCACCGCGCGCGAACAGGAGGTGGGAAATGCGCGTCATGTTCTCATTGCAGGGTGCATGACTACGCTTGAAGATTGTTATCGGCCTGATCTTGTTCCGCCGCCGGATACATGCGCACGAGAGCACGGCGAACAGGCACGGCTATTGGCGGAGACGCCTATAGATCTTTTTCTTTTGGAGACATTCAATACGATCGGTGAGGCGCGAATTACTGCGGCCGCGGTTAGAAGTACGGGTAAGCCATTTATGATCAGCTTTACGGCGCGTGATGACGGTGCCATTCTTGATGGTAGCGTGTGGGCAGATGCAGTTGCTGTACTCAAAGAGTTTTCACCACTTGCGATACTGGTCAATTGCGTGCCTCCATCCGTGGCGACGCGCGCATTGACACTCCTGGCACCTTACGCCCGCACTGCAAACATTCCTTTCGGCGTGTACGCCAACGGCGAGGGCAAGGCAGGAGGAGACGAGGGTTGGGACTTTTCCCTTGCGGGAAGTCCGATAGATGCATATGCGACTTCATGTCGCGGTTGGAAACAAATGGGAGCAAGTATCATCGGGGGCTGTTGCGGCACGACGCCAGAATATACCGCTCGCTACGCCCGGCTCTGAAAAATCTCTGTTCGGATATTTCTGCGAATATTTTCTTTGCATACAAAGACGAAATGCTTGCAGAAGCATCGGAGCTATTCCTGTGCTTTGTTGTCCTTTCGCGTTCTTATTCTCCACGGATGAAGAAGGAGTTGCCATGTGCGATGTATGTGATGAGGAAGATGTGATTTACAGCAACCAGAGGCAGGACTTGAGGCAAAAAATTGCTTCTCTAGAGGACAGAAAACTCCTTAAAAAAGCCACGTCGCTTCGTCTACTGAAGCGAGACACGTTTTTGCGTGTCTATACTTCTCGTCTGCTCGCTTTGCAAACGATAAAAAAGCGATGTTAGTTACATATCGTTAGGTCTTTTTGTGTTATCAGGCGTGTGCGCATTCCGCGCACGCCATTTTTCTTTATTCATGAACAGTTAGATACACAGTCACCTAATACGCTCGAGCGTATTAGGTGACTGTGTGCGCGTTCATCGATAAAAAAGCCCCGATACGCATCGGGGCGATTTACTACATTCCCAGTTTCGCGTTTGGCGCGGAGCAACACGCGCACATTTTGCTTGTGAGCTTGGTGAGGCCTGCTAGGATCACGACGATCGGCCAGGCGATGCTCGTAACCCGCGCGGTCAGCACATCCAACGCCCCCAGCAGAAAAATCAAACCGAGTGCGGTGATGAAAATCGGCATCATGGAGTGGTGGGGGCATCGGCATGTTTTGCCGTCATGTGTCATTGGCATCATAGAAAAAGGTGTTTTGAAAATACGCGACCTTTATTCCGCTTGTTTTACCGGCTTGTAGAAATCAGGATCAATCGCACGGGTGAAACAGTAGCGGCCTGCGGGATGGCTCCATATCTCATTGGCCGAGACCACAGGCGAAATCCTGGAGCTGTCTGGGTATAGGACAGGTATGGTTTTTGCTCCTCTCATCCATTCATTTGCGCTTACCTCATCGGTCTTAAATATCGCACACAGATCAAAAGAAAGAGGCCCGGAAATACGGTATTCATACGGTTTTCCGGTTTCGGGGTCGCGCTCGGGTACAAAGCCGAGGAGATCATCTTTGAGCGCGTCCGTGGTCGCAGGCAGTGCCTCTTTGTGCATCCAGTAGTTGATGATGCCGCTCTGGAGCATCTGGAGATCCGCGATGCGCTCTGCGTCAAAACGCCGCGCCCTCTGTTGGGCCGGAGATCCAACGATGAAGAATCCTGCACCGATGGCCGCGATGATGAGGACAGCGCTCGCCATTGCCGCGTAGCGCGGTAGCATGGTGCGTTCGCTCGCTTTGTGCCGCAATTCCCAGAAATAATATCCGAATACTATACCCGTCACGGCAAACACGACCAATATTTTCAGCAAAAAGTGTACGGGCAGGTCTCCACCGAGGAATGTGTAGATGAGGGTGATGAGGTCAATGATGATGGTGATTGCCGAGAGAAAAAGCGTGAAATAAATCAGCCACTTGCGCGTCTTGCTGTCGCGTCTGGCGGGTTCGGCACGAAAATCGCGCTCCAACAACCAGGAGATAAAAAGGAAAACGGGAAATACGACGAGGAGGATAGATTCTGCGCGGCGGATGCTGTCCAGAACGCCGGTGTACGGAAAAGAAAGCGTGTCAGGAAACGCGAAGTTGATATATTGGAAAAGCAAAACCAGTAGTCCGATGACCGACGCATATAGCGTGCCGATCACCAGAAGGTGCAGAAAGAGATTGCGAGGTACGCTCCATGTCTTTTGTTCCATAGGTCTATTGTAGCGCATCAACGTGCGGATGCAAGAGGTTTTTTAACGACGGGCGTGTGTTCCCACCTCTTGGGAAGCAGGTGCCGCTTGGTAAGAAGCAGGACGGTCGTAGCGGCAAGAGGGATCGCCATGAGGCGTATGGCCCACTGGGGCGTAGTAAAATCGGCAAGTATGCCGATGAGAAGAGCGCCGATCGGCGACATGCCGCGGAACATGGTCACATAAATAGACATCACTCTCCCGCGCAAAGCCCCGTCTATGGAATGCTGTACCGTACTGTTCATGACGGACATTTGCGCCAGCAGGGAAAGGCCTGCAAGAAACATGAGTGTCAACCCCAGTGAAAAATCAGTAACAAAGGAAAATATCACTAGAATCGCGGTAATGGCGATGTTCCCGCCGATGATAAATCGTGCGGGTCCCCAGCGGGAGAGATAGAGCGAAATAAGTACCGTGGTTGTAACCGCGCCAAAGCCGATGGCGGTATACATGTGTCCCAGTCCGGTCGCGTCCTGGTGAAAGATATCTCCGGCGATGACCGGCAAAATGGCGATGTACGACCATCCAAAAATAGATACGCAGGCGACGGTAAACATGATCAGCCGCAGATCAGGGCGCGAAAATGTATATCGTATCCCCTCTTTCAGAGCGGTAACCGGATGCGCGTGCGTGTCCGGCGGCCGTGCGTCTACACGGATGAGCCAGAGCGAGACCAGGACGGCGATAAATGATGTGGCATTGATGAGAAAAGTTCCCCCCACGCCGACCAGAGCGATGGAGATGCCCGCAAACGAAGGCCCTATGATGCGCGAGCCGTTGAACGCCGCCGCATTGAGCACAATGGCGGATGCGAGCCGTGAGCGATCCATCATCTTGGCGGTAAATGTCTGGCGGCTGGGAACGTCCAGCGCGTTTACAAACCCCATGAGCAAAGCCAGCACCGAAAGATTGGTGATCGTCGCCATACCGGAAAGGGTCAGCACGCCGAGGACTGCGGAAAAAAGCATCGGCAGAACCTGCGAAATATACAGCAGGGTCTTGGTGTTGAAACGGTCTACAATGACGCCCGCAAACACGCCGAAAAAGAGTACGGGCAAGGAACTCGTGGCTGTCACAAAGCCCACCCAAAATGCCGAATGCGTCAGCTCAAACACCAGCCAGCCCTGGGCTACTTGCTGGAGCCATGAGCCAGCCAGTGAAATAAATTGTCCTGCAAAGTAGAGACGATAATTGCGATCCTGAAATGCCGGAAACGTACTCAAGCCGCGCGAGAGCATACGCCGCGGTACAGCGGCAAACGTCTCGGGCGCGGTAATGAAAAGATAGTTATTGAGATCTTTTATTTTACGAATCATCTTTTTGTGCAAACAAAAAACGCCTGACGGGTTTTTATCACTATACGCCTATAACGTACGCAACGCAACCCGACGTTGACTTTTCTGGTTTTTCGTCCATAGTAACACCATCTCAAAACTCCGTTCTTTGGAGGATATGGCTATGGTTGCTTTTGTGCGGGAGATTAGAATTCATCCTCTTAAATCCTGCCTCGGGACAGACGTCCCCCAAGCGTATCTGGCTAACGACGGATTTATACACGACAGGGATTGGCTCCTGGTGGAACCCGAAGGCACGTTCATGAGCCAGCGAAACTTTCCGCGCATGGCGTTGATTTGTCCGTCTTTGGAACAGTCACAGGCGTTGGGCATGATGCGCCATGGTGGCGTACTCGTGGTAAACGCGCCTCACATGCCTAACCTCCGTGTCCGTTTCTATACGGTTCGTGATGATTATGACGTATTTCGCGAAGTGCACATCCACGGCGATACGGGACTGGGATACGACGTAGGTTCAGAGGCCGCCGACTGGTTCAGTGAATTTTTAGAAACCCCCTGTGCGCTTGTCCGGATGGTGCATCACTCGCGCACGCATCATTCCAGCGTACTTCAGAAGTCGTTTGAAGTGCGCGGGCAGGACGGATATCCGGTGCATCTGCTGGGTGTGGCATCGTGCGATGATCTGGATAGACGAGCATCCAGACATACGCCGCATGAGAATTTTCGCGCCAACCTCATGATTGCAGGGACCGAACCCTATGAAGAAGATACATGGGTTGGCAAGCGCATCAGGATCGGCAGGGCGGTCATGCGGGTGGTCAAGACAAATCAGCGTTGCCCGATTCCGACAGTCAATCAGGCAAACGGGTGATCCCGTTGAAGACCCGTGGCAAGAAGAGCCGCTTCGTACCCTACTAACATATCGCCAGCAGCCGGATCATGGTGTTATACTCGGCGTCAATTGTGTGGTCGACCTTCCTGGCCTGATCAACCGTGGCGATGCGGTGGAAATTCTTGGATGATGGATTCTACGGTCTTATTATTTTGAACTTCAGACCTCCAGCTTTATGCGGAGGTCTTTTCTATTGAGGCGAGTTGCTGTGCATCGGATACAGAGAAGGGGCCTATGCGGGTGCGACGCAGATCCTGAAGGGTCGCGGGCAGGCCGAGACGGCGGCCGATTTCTTCTGCCACCGAGCGCGCGTAAGTGCCGGAAGCGCAATCCATCTCTATTTTCAACACCGGATCTACTATGGAGGCTAAGCCTCCATAGTAGAGAAGTTTGAGGGAGTAGATGCTCATATCTCTGATTTTTTGCTCTATCGCAATCCCCGCCCTGGCGTATGCATACCGCGGTCTGCCTTTATATTTCAGCGCGGAATACGCAGGAACGGGCAATGAGATGGCGCCGACCATGCCCTCGAGCGCATCATCCACAATACAGGGGTGGAACCCCTGC
>ERZ1292623.1286-Hain-H51-01um-R1-1286-length-24423-cov-7_pt1 | contig 21076 bp, 20 predicted proteins | sample MGYA00564398_ERZ1292623 | MGnify/ENA primary metagenome ERZ1292623 (study PRJEB36523, sample SAMEA6512633) | groundwater metagenome | collected 2019-01-07 | study: AquaDiva: Metagenomics assemblies of 32 groundwater samples | reverse complement strand
AGAGCTGTGCTCTGCGTGTGCTTTCAAATCAGCACGCTCCTGACAGGATTTGAACACCTGAGCGAATACTTCGCGAAGGTCACCGCAGAGCTGTGCTCTGCGTGTGCTTTCAAATCAGCACGCTCCTGACAGGATTTGAACCTGTGACCCTCGGATTAGAAGTCCGATGCTCTATCCAGGCTGAGCTACAGGAGCACAAAACTCAAAAGATAAGGTTGTTATTTAAAAGCTTTTATCCTTGAACTCTATCTCTATTCTATCAATTTTCTTATCTTTGCCTGTCCTTTCATGATGTCCTTTTAAAAATCTGACAGTAAAGTAAAAAAGTAAAAGTGTAATAAATACCAATGCAGTCCTGGATAAAGTTCTTTTATTGCTCTCGGAAACTGCAAATGCACTTACTCCTTGGGAAGACAAAACAACATCCTGCTTTAATTCAACGATATTTTTCTCATTGTAAAAATTCATAAATAGCTCAAATTTTCCAAAAGCATTCTTAGGCAAATCAAAAAAAACTTGTTTCTCCTCTTCACTTTCAGACTTTAAGAAAAATTTCTCTTCCCCTTCATGAAGGGAGAGTCCGTCGCTGTCTTTAAGAATGTAAAAAAGGGAAATATCTTGATGATTCTTAGATAAGCTGATTATTTTGTACATAAATTTAAACTTTGTCCCTTCTCTTTCATATTTGTCAAACTCTACTTTAAAATCTTGAGTATCTTTCAATGTATTATTAAGAATTGAAAATCCAACTAAATCTGTATTTGAATTCCTTATAAAAGTTAAAAGTAATACAAATACCAACAACAAACCGAAAAAGCCCACTACCTCTGTTTTTCTCATATTCATACTTGATTTTATTTTTTATAAATCTTCCTTAGCAACCTATATAAATAAATATATTCTTTCTAAGGCATGGAAAAGCTGAAAATTACATTCTTAGGCACTGGAAATGCAATACCTACTGAAAAAAGAAACCATACCGGAATATTAATAAATTTTTTAAATGAGAGTATCCTTGTTGATTGTGGGGAAGGAATTCAAAGGCAGTTTAAAATAGCAGGAATAAGTCCTGCAAAACTTACTAAAATTTTAATAACTCATTGGCATGGAGATCACATACTTGGTCTTCCCGGCCTTTTCCAAACTCTTGCAATGTCTGGATACAACAAAACACTCAAAATTTACGGGCCACATGGGACTAAAAGATTCATCTCTCTGATTAAAGAACTTTTAATGAATATAAGAATTAACATCGAAGCAATAGAATTATCCGACAATGAAATTATAAAAGAAAAAAATTTTATAATAAACTCCTATTCCATGTCTCATGGAACCCCTTCCTTGGCATACTCAATAAAAATTCCAGATAGAATTCATCTTGAAAAAAACAAAATCAAAAAATTTGGGCTCCCAAATTCCTCTATTCTAGGTGAACTGCAAAGAGGAAAAGATATTGTATATAAAAATAAAAAAGTAAAGGCAAAATCTGTCACCTATACAGAAAAAGGAAAAAAGATTGCAATTATTCTTGATACTGCCATGAATAATAATGCATTTAAAACAGCAAAAGATGCAGATATATTAATAGCAGAATCTACATTTTCTTCAAAAGAAAAAGAAAAAGCAAGGGAATATTTGCATTTAACTGCTTCTCAAGCAGCAATAATAGCAAAAAAAGCAAAAGCAAAAAAACTCATTCTTACTCATATTTCCCAAAGATACGAGCACAATACTTCTATAATAGAGAAAGAAGCAAAAAAAATATTCAAAAATATATCAATTGCAAAAGATTTTAATGTTGTAACAGTATAACAAAAAAATAAATTAAAACATTTTCTCAAATAGTTAAAAAATTATTACTTTAAATTTGTAGAAGCTGGAGAAATAAATATTATTGTATCTCCCCTCAGAAAAGTTAATCCGATATTTTTCTTGGCTTCTCCATTCTGCATTTCTTTAGCATTATCTAAAACTATATTTATGTGTATATCAAATGCCAGCAAAGTCCCAACAAACTGCTTTTCTCCCTTTAACTGAATCAAAACTTCCTTGCCTTTTGAAGCATTAAGGAGATCAAGTGGCCTTTCAATTCCATTCACCATAATTGCCTTCATTTTTATTTATATTTAAACTTATCGGAACCATTGCAGTATACCCATCCAATAATTATTTAAACCTTTATTTTCCTCTAATTAACATGAATAAAGGAAGAAAAATAACTGGCGGAAAATACCACGCTCATAGAAAGAAAAAGCTTTATGAACGCTCAAAACAGGAAAAACATATAATTATAGGTGAAACAAAAAGAAAAAATATTAGAGTAAGGGGCGGAAATTACAAAACGGTTGTTTTAAAGGCAAATACCATAAATCTGACTATAAACGGCAAAACGCAAAAGGCAGAAATAAAAAACGTTGAAGAAACTCCCCAAAATAAGTTCTTCGCCAGACAAAACAGATTAATGAAGAGCGTAATCATTGAAACATCCTTGGGAAAAGCTAGAATAACGAATAGGCCTGGACAAGAAGGATGTATAAATGCCGTTCTTATTGAAAAAAAATAATTGTAAGCATAGAAAGATTTAAATAGGGTCCAAATAGTTAAATTTATAAATCTTTTCATTAATCCAATGAGCTATATAAAAAGATGTCCTGAATGCGGAAACATTAACTTGACTTATGACGATCATAAGGGGGAGATAATTTGCAATGAGTGTGGTCTTATCATAGAAGAAAAAATGGTTGATACTGGCCAGGATGTTGGAGGTCAGTTTGATAAGTCAGACAAGAAAGGCAGAGGCGGAGCTCCGATGTCTATACAAAAATTTGACAAAGGGCTTACTACAAATGTGGGGGAAATATCTGATATTTATCGTCTTGAGCCAGGACAAACAAGAAAATTTCTTCGTTTGAAAAAATGGCAGGAGCGTGTATCAACATCTATTGAAAGAAATCTCCGTCTCGCAATGTCAGAATTAAGAAGAGTGGCAAGCTTTCTTAATCTTCCTTCAGTAGTAAGGGACGAATCTTCTAGAGTATACAATTTTGTTCTGCAAAGAGGATTAGTAAGGGGAAGAAGCATGGAGTCTGTCATAGCAGCATGTATCTACGCAGCATGCCGTTCATATAACATTCCAAGAACTTTAGATGAAATAGCCACTGCATCAGATGTTGAAAGAAAAGAAATAGGAAGAACATATAGGTTTATAGTAAGAAAATTAAAAATAAAAATAACTCCGAGTTCTCCTAAGGACTATATTTCAAGATTTTCTTCTATACTTCATCTCTCTCCAAAATCAGAAAATGAAGCTCTTAAAATATTAAAAAAGGCAGATATATCGGAACTTACTTCTGGAAGGGGTCCTGCAGGAGTTGCCGCAGCAGCGCTTTACGTCGCAGCTTTAGTCAACGACGAAAAGAAAACACAGCGCGAAGTAGCAGACGTCGCAGGTATAACAGAAGTTACAATAAGAAACCGCTATAAAGAGCTTATCGAAAGGCTTGGCTTAGAAGAAAAACTTAAAGCAAAAGTAGCGGCAGCAGAAAAATCAAGCAAGTAGTTAAAAAACTTAAAATTCTCTCAAAAACAAAGGTTTAAAACTTTCCGCTTAATTCTATAAAAGTAGCGGGGATGCCAGAGTGGTCAAATGGGCGACGTTTAGGCCGTCGTAGCTTAGTGCTTACCTAGGTTCGAATCCTAGTCCCCGCATAAATCAAACATATCTATGCTGTAACTACATAATTACTACAAAATAGAAAGATTTAAATATGTCAAATTTTTAGCTAAAATATGAAAAACTCACTTTATGCTTTATGCGCATCCGCCCTTATATTATTAAATCCTGGATGCTCTACAACAATCTCTCCAGTATTCAGCAAAAAACAGCAGAAAAGCACAATAGTAACAAATTCTCTTCCAGAAATTAACCGAGGCCCTTATACAACTGATTGGAACATAAAAAGCAATGCTCTTACTCAAGTATCAAGCACAAATGAAGCCTTTAACTTGGAAAGTATTGTATCAGATAAAAGGCGCTTTTACGTTACTCCAAATACAGAAAAATCTAAAGATGAACTTGATTTTCTACTATTTGATGTTGCATCAACAACTCTAACAATCAATGACACTGATAAAAAAATTGGATATGAAACAGAAACTTTTTTTGTTCCTAATAAAATTAAAAAATCAGATGGAACAGATAAAAAAATTGTAGCTCTTAAAGTTGATGGCCCGCATGCAGTAAAAGCAAAGCGCGGAGATATAACCTTTGGAACAAATTTAACTGACTATGCAATTACAAAAATAAGCAATAAGGATATTCCATATTTAATAAAAACCTTCAATATTGCAGGAAAAGATTATTATGCTCCTTTCTTAGACACTAATCAAGGTAATCTTACAAACAATGAGCCAAATTTTGTTCTTATACCTGTATATGGTACAACTCGCAAGATAAATCCTGATGGAAGAATAGATTTAGAAAGCAATGCTGGAATTTACGCATTAAAAACACTTCATTCTTCAGAATACAATCAACGTAATAAAGATAGACTTGCTAGTGAAAATCGGATAAAAATGCTTGAACTGCAAAGATTATCTACAAATAGAACTACTTACTTGCCGCGCGGAAACGTTGATGAAATAAAATAAATATTTTATTCATCATACATTGAATTATCAATTTCTCCTCGGTTGTCTGTAACTTCATCTTTAATATCTTTATTTGAAGATATTTTATTTCCTTTTATTTTAGCATGATTAAGTTCTCTATAATAAGCAGATACCTTATTTTGATTCTCGTTGCTATATTTCCTTATAACTTCAAACAATGCACTATCATTTATGATAATATGACTTGTTTTACTCAAATGTCCTATTTTTTTATTCTCTACTTTTAGCTCGTAAATACCTTCACTAGCATTATATACTAAAAATAGTCCTGTCTCCTCTCCATCCTTCAAAATATTTGCTTTCTCTTTTTTTGTCAACTCCACATTCAACTCATATATCTTCTCATCAACAGCTTTATCTTGATCTCCATCCACATTACTTACTTTTCTCAAATAAGTTTCTGCAAGCACTCCTTTCAATCTGGCTTTAACCAATGCAACTTCTGCTTTATGGTGATTGTAAAATAGCTTTTCAAGTGCTTCCCCGAATTTTTCTCTAATGCTTTCAATTTCTTTTTCCACATTTGTCTCAACAGTTTCAACACCCTCTTTCTCGCTGTCTTTTATTATTTTTAACTCTCTCTCTTTTAAGTTATTTATTTCATTTACAGCTTCATCTTGCTCTAAAACTATCTTTCTTCCCTCAAGAACTTTTCTCTGTGCCTCATCAACTTCATATAAAGTTTTATTCTTGAGATATAAATTATTATTAGTAACTGCTTTGTTAATGCTTTGTTTGTCAAGCCAGCACTTTACTTTTGCATCGTCGCAATATCCTATTTCAACAAATCTTCCTGGATCAGTTGAACTTCCAGGATTATCAGTTGCGCATATTCTGGTTATTCCCCTATTATAATTCTCAGGCAAAATTCCTTCTTCAAATGCAGCTGTTGGATTAGTATTCGCAAGCAATGCTCCCACATCTGCTCTCCCGCTTATACACTCTTTCTCTGAAGTAATATCTTTCTGATTTATTTGATTTGAAGCATATTTATCTCTCAAATAATCAATAGCGAAACTTGACGAAACTTGCTTAAATCCGCATTCTTCCTCCCCGTTTATATCAACACAAAGCTCCTGGTATCCTTCAGGAGCAGTAAAGTCCTTTGTCTCACTTGCATACTCTCCTCTTCCTATAAATCCTGAAGCTACATGCAATACAGGAGAAGAATAATAATAAGAAGAATCAGGAGGGCTCTTTAAATAAACTCTGTAATGAACTCCCTCATCTTTTCCAGAGAAAATATGATAGTATACTTTATAATGCGAGCTTGCAGGTAATGTCGCACTGGTAAATTTAGTAGAGCTAAACCACGCATGGAACTGCGGCGGACTGTCTGGCTCAATCAAACTCTTAAAAGATGTAGGTGCTTTGGCAGATATAAACGCTTTGCAAAATGGAGTTCCTGCTTCTTCAATTGAACGTATTCTAAAAGCTTTCAAAGAATTCACAGCATAATTATTTGTGAAATAATTAATGCTCTTCTGTGTGTTTTGCCATGCTCCCATTACAGTAAGATACTCTCCTCCTCCGCGAGTTCCTTGTCCGCCTTCATAAGCTGCCTCCACAAGCTTAGGCAATATTACATTCGCGACAGGAGATACTTGTCTCCAGAAAAATTCACACATATAAACTGAATAAATTTGATCACATATTCCTACTGTTCTACCAGTCTTTAAACTTTCCTGCAAACAATCTCTATGAGCATTCAATATTGAAACATATCCTTCAATTCCAGCATGTATTCCAGTAAGGCACATTGGTATTGCAATTTTCTCCTTTACATTTGGTAAACACAATAAAGTGCTTCCAACAATGCCTGTCTGTATAACATCTGCAACAGGATAAAGTCCTCCAAAATCACATCTAGAACTTGGACATATAACCGGATCACACACATTAAACATTAAATGACAGTCCTTAGGATTCATAAAATCTTGGCATTGCATGCTTGGAACTCCAACAGAAGGTTTTCCCACAACATATCTTTCTCCATTAACTCTCACAACCTTATTCCCATATTGCTCTGCTGCTTCAGTTAAAGCTCTTACTGCAGAATCAACTAATTTCCTTGCTTTACTTTCACTCAATCCTGCAAAATTCCCTAGTGGCTGTCCAGTATTTAAGTTTATTAGCTGGCATTTATCATCTCCAAGTCCTTCTTGGAATCTTTCATAACCATCTTTCCCAACATTGCAAAGATAAAAACTTGAAACTCTTCCAGAAGCCTCAAATGCTCCTCTTCCGCCAAATACTGGCAAATCCTGTTTTGTAGCAACATACCATCCTTCTATAGTATCAATTGGAACAATCGCAGGCATTCCTTTATATGGCTCATTCTCATAATACTTAACTTCTGCATTCAAATACCTATTGTTATACACAACATTTTTTTCATATACAATTGTCCCAATCCCATAAACCGAATTAAATTTCGCAACATCTTTTCCCCCTATTTCTTCTATAACCTCCCCATTATTATCTAACTTCAAGATTTTCTCTGTCCTAAATTCTCCATTTGGCAGTCTCTTTAATCCATGAATATAATTTCCCCCTTCAAAACTTCCAATTCCTGTCTTAGTTACAGCAGTTACAGGAATAGTGGAACTATGTGTAATTCCTTCCCCGAATTTTTCTCTTACATCAGAAGGAAGTTTTTCAATTCCAACCACATCAGCTACTAATTTTTTTTGACCAGTTGCATAAACTAAAGTTGGTGCAGCATATCCTTTATTTTGAAGTTCTCTTGCATTATCAACTTGTTTTCTTAATTGAACATTTTCATCAATTTTCTCTGATGTTTTCTTTAATTCGCCTTCTAATCTCTCCTTTCCTACTTTACCCAATCCATCTTTTGTCCTCAAATATAAATCATACTGTTTAATTTGGTCATAGCTATATTCATTCTTCCTATATCCTTCTTCACTTATTATACTCTTCAAAGGAACAAGATTTCCATCTTTATCAGGCACTTTTTCATCTCCTTTGTTTCTTAACAGCTCTTTAGCATATGCACTTGCAGCACTCTCTCTGTTAACACTGCTTCCTCCAAGAATTCCTTCATTCCTAGTTAAGGGACCTTCTATTCTCTTGATATCGCTATTCACTCCTTTAATACCTTCAGAATAAGTCTTCACATCTTTATTAATCTTGTCTGCTTCTCCCAAATAACATGCATTTAATGTTGGATACTCTCCTCTTGCCACAAGTTTCGCGCATTGTGCACTCCATCCATTTTCTCCCCTCATTATCTCTTGTCTTGCAATCCCTTCTCCATGCAGTCCTGTCAAAAATGTCTTTGCCTGTAAAACTGCAGAAGTTGCAAAGCATGCTCCCTTTAACCCTGAAACAACATTTCCAAGATTTTTGGATATTGATTCCCACTTTTCTATGCTCTTATTTAAATTTCCAATCATTTCTTTTGCTTTATCAGGAGAAAGTTTTATTGCTCTTTTCTCTATTCCTATCTTCACACTTATATTGACTTCTGTATCTGTTCTTCTTGCAATAGGAACAATTCTTATTTTTGCAATCTCTTCTAAATTTATTCGCTCAAGCACTACACTCTGCCCGCATATTTCTTTTCCTTCTTTCAGTTTCAAGATATGTACTTCTCTCTTTTCATCAGCCCCTCTTCTTGAGCAATATGCAGTTACTTTAACTTCCTCAGCATCAATGTTATCAATTCTCATTCTTCCTAATCTCCCTGCTGTAGAAGGTATATTGTTTTCTTTCCTATATTCAATTGTTGTAATGGTTCTTGAATCTCCTATGGTAAATTCAGCGCCTGCTTTTTTCTTCGGCTCATATATATCCACAACTCGTATTGTCCTATATTTATTATCCACATAAACTACATTTCCTGCAAATGTAGAATCCTGCTTATAAAGCAAATTTATTTCTCTTTTATAAACGCTGACCATTTCAGATTCAGGATAATTTTCAATGAACTTATTCATTAAAAGAATTCTTTTTTTATTTTTTCCATAATCTTTAGATAGTTTTATTGCAGAAATTAATGCTTTTTCACCAGCGCTTTCTTCTTCTAAGGTTCCTCTCTGTTTTTCAGCAGGATAATTCTCTGCAACTTTTTCATATTCCTCAATTGCTGCATTAAAAGCGTTTTCAATTCCAGCACTATATTGTCTGTCTGAAACATTTTCTTCACCTTCTTTAACACTTTCTTTTCCAATTTCTTTAAGCCTGAGATTTATTATCTCCCTGCTTCCGCAATATATTGAAACATTTCCTGTATGGCTATCTTTATCAGGCTCTATTTTTCTGACAATACATTTTCCATTTAATAATTTGCTTCCTTCATAAACTTCTACAACATCAATTCCCTTGTCATCTCCTATTTCAAGTTTTGCTTTTTTTTCAGCAGCAACATAGCCATCGTAATACACTTCTAGCCCTGCCTGGCAGTAAAAGCCAGGAAGATAGATTTCCCCTGCTCTATTTCTTTCTGCTCTGACACTGCTTACTTTCCTGTCTCCTCTATAAACTGAAACATCTGCAGAATCAGGATTTGCATTTTCAAGCCTCAAAAAATATCTTCCATTCCAAAAGCTCTGTCTTTCTTTTTCGCTATCCCATTCATCATCACTTTGCTCTCTTAGCAAAAATTCAGCTCTTCCAATACCTAAAGCATTTCCAGAATCATATTCTATCTTTCCTGTCAGAGTGACATTTACAAATTCAGGAAGTTCGCTTTCCTTTCCATTTTTCTTTAACAATACAACTGCATATCCTACATTATTTATTATTGGACTTCCGAGAAGCTTGTCTCTGGTCTTTAATGCCGCTCTTGCAGGATGAAATCCAGTTCCTACAACTTCTTTAGGATAATTTCCTTTGAATCTTATATAATTAATTTCTTTTACGTCAATTAATGGATTAATTTTCAAAGCGTCAATCTGGCAAAATACCGGAACATTTTGCTCTGCAAGCAAGTCGCTTCTAACTACTGCTGGCTGGCATCCTGCAGGAGCAATTTGCAGCACAAAATCCTGGCGTGACCTGCAACTTTCTTTGTCATTTACTATAGGCCAATAAGTGCCTAAATCAGATCTGCTGTAGTATGTTTGAAAGTTTGGCTGATATCTGGCAGGATTCGCATAACTTGTACTGCTCCCAACTCCGCTGAATTCACTTACTGCTTCTGCGAAAGCAAAACTAAATAAAATTAGAAAAAATAGAGCAATTATTTTCCACTTCATGCAAAATCTATTTCAACCCCCATTTTTTCAAATGATTCATAATTATACTGAAGTTGCTCAAGAGAATTCGGTTTTGGCATTACTCCTACTCTTAATTTTATCTTTCCATTTTCAAGTTCAGATTCCAAAATATAATGCTCTTCGCTTCCTCCCGCTACTAAGGCATTTTCTATCTTTGTTTCAGGAAGCTCTATATCATAGCATTTCTCTTTTATTCCTCCAAAAATACCTAAAAATCCAGATTTTCTAACATCAACGCATTTTGTGCTTTTGCTCTTTGGTATAACTATGCCTGAACTGCCATAAACATGCACACTTATATTATAACTGCCTTCTGAAATTCTTATTTTATTTGATTCTGGAAGTGCAATGCTCTTAGTTTCTTCTCCTGAAAACGTTACAATTGTATTTTTCTCTATTTTCTCTCCTCCTGCTTCAACTTCTACTTCAACCTCATATTCTCTCTGCAATATTACTTTTGCTTCCTTTTCTTTATTGCTCGAAAATACTTGCCTTTTCTCGCTGAAATTTTCAGCTCTTACTTCAACATAACCATTTACACATGATGGAACATTTCCTAAAATCCTGCCTCCACTGCTTTTTCCAACACTGCATATTTGGTCAAAACATGAATAGCTTACATCTCCATCTACTTCTTTCAATTCTTCGTCATAAATTCTTACATCTATTTCTTGAGTTGCGAACTCGCAAATATCAGATTCTATATTTTCTTCTATTTCCGAAAATACTGCCTCTCTTGGAACATTATTTTCTATTATAACTCCAACCGGAAATTGGAATAATTCATCTCCGCTATGTATTTGTATTAAAACTGGAAAACTTAAATCATAAACAAAATGATATGGTGCATAACAAAATCCTAAAGTTCCAAGCCCATTTTGATTTCCGATAGGATTAGCTATCATAATTTCTCCATCAGCCCCAGTAATTTCAATTTTGGTAGGCCACTCTTTTGAATAAATAAAATTAACAGGCTCGCTTACATCCTTATCTACAACAAAATAAGAATTTCCTTCTTTTAAATCGTAATAATCTCCTTTCATTTTTAAGAATGCTATGTTTGCTTCAAGTCCTTCTTTTATTTGTTCTGAAACTTCTCTGCTTTTCCATACTTTGGAATTGCATGATGCCTCGACTCCATCAACAGGAGCATATAATCTTAACACATCAACAGAATAATTCTCAAGAAAAGCCTCATTCTTTTGCTTATCATAAATTTCTCTTGCTATTTCATAAAATTTTCCAAGTTTGCTTTTTATAATCACTTTATGTTCTCTTTTTGAAACAACATTTTCCTCCTTTTCAGCTTTTAGCTCTGAATCAACAAAAACTCTGACTTCATTATTCTCTAAGAAAACTTTAGTCTTTGCTCCAGATGTTTCTATCGAAAACCCTTTTTCATAAAAAGAATTAAAATCACAATCATCAATTCTTTCTTCCACGTACCTAGCAATATCTCTTTCAATACTTTCTTCAGTAGGTACCTGTTCTTTTATTATGCCATTTGCTGAAACATAATACCAATAAGGAACAGGAAAACCTAAAAAGTTCAATTGCGAAGAAAATGGTGCATGCTCACTCCCAGGCAAATATTCGGGAGTATAAATATGCCCTCCCTGGCTCCCAGCAATATCAATGGCTGCTCTTACCTTGTCTTCTATACAAGAAGAATAATAGCTAAAAACAGAATCAAAATCCGTCCCTTCTTTAGAAGGAGTTGAATTATATTTTACTGCAATATAAACCAGCACACCAGCAACAATTATCAAAGCCATAATGATAAAAATACTCATTTGGCCCTTATTATCACTCATCTTTTCCTCCTTTTCCAACTTGTTTCTTAATCAACTCAACAATTGCAGTATTAATATCAGCTTTTATTATTTCCTTAAACTTTTGCCAAAGCTTCTCATCTTCAATTAGGAGCAAATATTTTTTCATACCTCTTTCTTTCCTTAAAAACTCTAACTTTCCAACTATAAAAACCTTTCTTATTAACTAACTTACTAAGTAACTAAGTAAAATGGTCCCACCCAGAGTCGAACTGGGACCCCATCCACGTCAAAGATGTATCATGACCGCTAGACTATGGGACCTTAAGAATTATTATTTCCTTTGTTTTTAACTATTGCGTATTTTCAAAACAAAAGCTTTTTTAACGTCTTTATTCCTTTCTCGGCTATGCCTCCATAGCTCAGTCGGTTAGAGCATCAGTTTTGTAAACTGAGGGTCGAGGGTTCGATTCCCTCTGGAGGCTTTGAAAAAATTCAAGAAAGCATTTCTTATTCATCAACAAAACTAGCTTTTCCGCCTGTAACAAGAATTTTTGCAACTTCAGAATCAAGATTTACAAGTTGTCCTGAATTGAAAGGCCCAATTATGTTTCCGGACATGTCAACAAATTGCTCTACGTTTTGTACAAATAAAATCATTTTATTTCTGTCTTTTTCAGCTATTTCTTTTTCTCCATTCATTATTCGTAACAGTTCCCTGTCTCCTTCCCCAAATGCAGCAACAAGCTTCTCAAAAGCCTGTTTCTCAAAAGAAAGCATATTTTCATAATCTCTCTTCATTATTCCTGTTTCAGCAGCAACAAAAACAAGATTAAGGAGTTTTCTTTTCCTTCTTAATATCAATTCTTTAAATAAAGCAATCGAATTTTCAAGTTGTTTTTTCGATTTCGCAACTGAATCAGCAAAAAGATTGTCTTCTTTCACAGAATGATCCTTCTTTTCACTTAAATAATCAGAAACCTCTTTAACAAAATTTTTAGGAAGTTGCTGTAATGTCTCGCTGTACTTCTCCTTTCTCAAAATCTCATATAGATCATTATAAGACAACATTAAGAATTAAGTTTTTAGTAGTTTATAAAAATGATTATACTAAAAAACAATTGCTTCGCAAAAATTCAGTAAATTAATTTAAAAACTATGGTTTCCTTAAATAGTTTATGAAAAAAAGATACAAATATCATAATATCTACATTTTTAGGCACGGACAAACCACATTTAACAGAGACAAAAAATTCACTGGTTTTCTAGATCCAACTTTGACAAAACTGGGAATGAAACAAGCAAAAACTATCGCGAAAAAACTAAAAAATAAGAAATTCCAGCTGGCTTTCCAAACTCGCTTAAAACGTTCAAAACAAACTTTAAAAGAAGTTCTAAAATATCATCCAGAATGCAAAAAAACAATAATTGATAACAGAATGATAGAAAGAAATTATGGTTCTTTAAATGGTTCAAGCCATGATTCATTTATAAAAAAATATGGAATAAGGGAATATAATTCTATTCATAGGGGCTTTTTCAAAGGGCCCCCTAATGGAGAATCTTTCTCAGACGTAGAAAAAAGAGTCAAATCATTCATCAGGTATTTAATTCCTTTAATGAAAAAAAATAAAGTAAATGTGGTCATATCTGCTCATGGCAACTCAATACGTCTTTTCAGAAAAATTATGGAAAAAGCACAAATAAGCTCGGTCTGCCAATGGTTCATCCCGTATGATAAAGTCTTTGTTTATAAAATTTAAATATAAAATCGCTTAATCATCTTTATAAACTTTAGTTCTCATCCACAACTATGTTTGAAGCATTTAAGAAAAAAATTATGTCCTGGATAAAACCAGATGAAAAGAAACCGAAAAAACTAGCTGCAGCACGAAAAAAAATAAAGGAAAAAAAGCAAAAAAAAGCAGAAACCTTAACAAAACAAGAAAAAGAAAACTTCCAGGAAGCAGAGCAAATTCTCAAAGAAGCAGAAACTCCTATTAAGGAAGAAGAATCGCCTGTTTCGTCTAACTTTTTCACCAAATTAATAAAAAAAATTACAACTTCCAAGCTTTCTCAAGATGAATTCAATGATTCTTTCCAGGATTTAGAAATAACTCTTCTTGAAAACAATGTGGCTCTTGAAGCAGTTGATAAAATTAAAGAAAGTCTATCAAAAGACCTTGTAAATCAGCAATTAAAAAAGACAGAAGCTCCTGCCAGAATTTTACAGGCTCTTAAAGAGTCCATTATTTCTTTACTAATCGAACCACCCCCTCTTTTTGCTCAAATAAAAAATTCCAGTATGCCTTATGTAATTCTTTTCTTCGGTATCAATGGAACAGGAAAAACAACATCAATAGCGAAATTAGCGCATTTGCTTAAAAAAAACAATATTTCGTGCGTCTTAGCTGCGGCAGACACTTTTCGAGCAGCATCAATAGAACAGCTAAAAATTCATGCAGAAGCTATAAAAATTCCGATGATAAATAAACAATATGGCTCAGACCCAGCATCAGTAGCATTTGACGCAATTTCTTACGCAAAAAAGCACGCAATTCAAGCAGTATTAATAGATACAGCAGGAAGAATGTATACTAAAGAAAATCTCTTAAAAGAAATGGAGAAAATAGTTCGTATTTCAAAGCCTAATCTAAAGCTTTTCGTCGGTGAATCCATAACAGGAAATGATGCAATTGAACAGGCAAAAACATTTAATAACTTCATAGGAATTGATGGAATTATTCTAACAAAAGCAGATATTGATGAAAAAGCAGGAACAATCCTTTCTGTCTCTTATGTAACAAAAAAGCCAATTTATTTTCTAGGCACTGGTCAAAGCTACGATGACCTAACTTCTTTCACCAAAAAAACCGTATTAAAAAATCTTGGATTAGAATAAAAAGAACAATCCAAAAACTTTAATACCTTTCTTCTGTTCCATATTTTATGCTGGAAAAACTATCATCTGTCTTAAAGAAAACAACAGACAAAATAGCTAATGCTATATTTCTTGACAAAAATCTTGTTGATTCTATAGTAAAAGACCTTCAAAGAGCTCTAATAGAAGCAGATGTAAATGTCTCGCTTGTCCTTGAAATAACCAAAAAAATCAAGCAAGCAGCTTTAGATGAACGAATCAAGGGAATAGAAAAAAAAGAGCACATTATAAAACTCCTTCATGATGAACTTGTAGCTCTCCTAGGTGAAAAACGCGAAATTAAGCTTCAAAAAAACAATACGTTTCTGTTAATTGGACTCTATGGAAACGGAAAAACCACAACAATTTCAAAATTAGCTTCATATTATTTCAAAAGAGGAAATAAAGTCTGTGCAATCTCGCTCGATATTCACCGCCCTGCGGCACAAGAACAGCTAAAACAGCTCTGTGATAAACTTAACATTCCTGCGTTTATTGATACAAAAGAAAAAGACCCTAAAAAGCTCTGGAAAAAATACGAAAAAGAACTGAAAAACTATAATCTAATTATAATAGATACTGCGGGAAGAGACGCTCTTTCTTCTGACTTAATCAAAGAAATAAAAAATATTTCAAAATTCACAAAACCAACAGAAACTTTCCTCGTCATGTCTGCTGATGTTGGCCAGACAGCTAAAAAACAGGCGCAGGCATTCAAAGAGGCATGCTCAATCACTGGAGTAATAATAACAAAAATGGATTCTACTGCAAAAGCAGGAGGTGCTCTTACTGCTTGTGCAGAAGTCAAAGCCCCTGTTATCTTTATAGGCACTGGTGAAAAACCTCAAGACTTAGAAACATTTGATCCTGAATCCTTCCTCTCTCGCTTGTTAGGAATGGGCGACTTAAAATCTCTGATAGAAAAAATTCATTCTGTCATTAACAAAGATAAAATAGAAGAACAGCAAAAGCGCCTTCAAGAAGGCAAATTCACTCTCCGCGATTTGCAAGCTCAATTAGAATCAATGGAATCTATGGGAAGTATGGATAAATTACTGGGTATGATTCCCGGACTAGGAAAAGTAAAAGACAAAATATCCAGCAATCAGCTTGAAACACAGCAAGAAAAAGTCAAGCGTTGGAAACACGCAATTAATTCCATGACAAAAGAAGAAATAGAAAATCCGGAAATCTTAGAAAAACAAACATCTCGCCTTCAAAGAATTGCTAAGGGTTCTGGCACAGCTACTTCAGATATTCGCGCCCTAATAAAACAATACAAAATGCTAAAAGAAATTATCAGTTCTCAATCATCCTTGAAAGAGATAGGTTCTGGTTCTTTAGACCAAAAAACTATGATGAAATTAGCTAAAAAATTCGCAAAGAAAATAAAATTTTAAAATGTCTTATCTACATCATTCAATGAAGTACAAAATATTGCTCACATTATTCTCTTTATGTTTAATCAGTTCTTTAATCCTGTCTTTTCCTTCTCAAACAAATAATTTTCTTTGTAGTGAAGAGTTCGGCTGTGGAAAAGTGCAAAATTCTCCATATTCATACACTCTTAATGTGAAAAACAGCAATTATGGCATAATAATATTTGCACTTTTAATAATTTTAACACTGAGTCATATAAAAAACCCAACTATTGATAAAAAAAGAATTATCCATATTTCAATAATCATAGGATTTTTCATTGCTATTTATTTTCTTTTTTTGCAAGAATTTGTGATTAAAGCATATTGTACTTATTGTCTTATAGTCGACGTATCTTTAATAATCTCCATGGTAATAATCTTAAAAAAATGGAAAAAATCATAGCTAAAGGTGCAGAAGCTCTAATAATTAGAAAAAATTCATCAATCTTAAAAGATAGAATAAAAAAATCTTATCGTCTGCAAATTTTAGATAATAAACTTCGAAGGCAAAGAACAAAAAAAGAAGCTAGGCTCTTGCAAAAATCATCTTCTTTAATCCCTGTCCCAAAACTTCTCAAACCATTAAAAGAAGATTCCTTTTCTTTAGAATTAGAGTTTATTAAAGGGAAAAAACTTTCAGATTTTCTTGACGCACTTTCAAACTCAACTGAAATTTGCACATCAATAGGAAAAAACATAGCGAAACTTCATGATATAGGAATTATCCATGGAGATTTAACAACTTCCAATATGATTCTTTCAAAAGACAAAGTCTATTTTATAGACTTTGGCTTAGGCTTTGAATCGCATGAAACAGAGCATAAAGCAGTTGATTTGCACGTTCTAAAAGAAGCCCTAGATGCAAGGCATTTTGAAAATGCTAAAAAATTCTGGCTTTCAATACTTGAAGGCTACAAATCATCTAAGTTTTCCCTTTCTGTCCTAAAACGCCTTGAAAAAGTCAGCTCAAGAGGCAGATACAAAGTGCAATATTAAAAAAACAAATTCCCACATTATAAAACTTGCTTTAAATGACTATAATCTTTATATACTAAACGAATCTGAAAAAAATATGGTAAAGGGTGAAGATGAAAAAAATTCTGAAGAGACAAAACTTACAGATATTCCTGGAATAGGTCCTGGCATTGCAACAAAGCTCGGAGCTGCCGGAATATATGATTTAATGGGGCTGGCTGTAATGAGTCCGTCTGCTTTGTCCGAACTTGCTGGAATAGGAGAAGCAGTAGCAAGAAAAGCAATTCAAGCCGCAAGAAGTATGATGAAGCTTGGTTTTGTCGATGGAATTGAATTTGCAAAAAAAAGAGAAGATGTACTTTACATTAGCACAGGTTCACAGAATCTAAATATACTTCTGGGAGGAAAGGGGATTGAAACAAAAGCGCTTACAGAAGCCTATGGATCTTTTGGTTCTGGAAAAACTCAAATAGGCTTGAATCTGGCTGTAAATGTACAACTAAACAAAGAACAAGGAGGAGCAAATGGGAAAGCAGTGTTTATTGACACAGAAGGCACATTCAGACCTGAAAGAATAAGACAAATTGCAGATGCATTAGGAGCTAATTCCGAAAAAGTGCTTAAAAACATACTTATTGCTAGAGCTTTTAATTCAGACCATCAGATTTTGCTAATTGATAAAATAGGAGAAATGATAAAAAATGGTGAGCCAATTCGATTAATAATCATTGATTCATTAACTGCGCATTTCAGGGCAGAATTTTCTGGAAGAGGCCAACTTGCAGATCGCCAGCAAAAACTTAACCGCTATTTGCACGATTTAATGAAAATAGCAGAACAATACAATCTTGCTATCTATGTAACAAATCAAGTAATGGCAAATCCAAGTATGATGTTTGGAGATCCAACAACTCCTATCGGCGGGCATATTGTCGCGCATGCATCAACATATCGCTTATATTTGCGACGTGGAAAAGCAGGGAGTAGAGTTGCAAAACTCATAGACTCTCCAAATCTTCCTGATAACGAAACAATTTTCTTCTTAACTGAAAAAGGAATAAGGGACGAAGAAGGATAAACAAAATATGCCTCTACGAGGATTTGAACCTCGGTCACAGCCTCCGCAAGGCTGTATTCTATCCGGACTAAACTATAGAGGCTTTGAATTCTAAGAAAGAAGACTTTAAAGGCTTTGGGTTCTAGAAATATTTTTCAATCTCCTAATTGCAAAGCATTATTAACTTCCTATTTTCTTAAAGCATTATGAAAATTATCGCTGATTTACAAATTCATAGCAGATTCGCAAGAGCAACTTCAAAGAACATTACTCTGGAGAATTTAAGTACTTCGTTTTTGTTTAGATGATATGATAAAACTATTATCTCGCGAAGAAATCAGAGAAAAATACGCCGGAGCAGCGAGATGGTATGATGTATGGACGGCACTACTCGAAGCAATGCTGTTAGGGGGACTGCGGAGGAGGCTCTTGTGTCATGCACAGGGTAATGTATTAGAAGTTGGTATAGGAACAGGGTTGAATTTGAAACATTATCCGCAAAAGTGTGAAATTACAGGATTAGATTATACGCCTGAAATGCTGGAAAAAGCGAAGGAACGAGCTGAGCGATTGGGAAGGAAAGTGAATTTTATACAGGGAGATGCGCAACGTTTGCCTTTCAAAGCGAGGAGCTTTGATACTGTTGTTGATACATTCTGCTTGTGCACGTATCCTAATGCAATGAAGGTGTTATATGAAATGAAACGTGTGTGTAAGCGTGATGGACACATTTTATTGTTAGAGCATGGAAAGAGCAGCAGCGCGCTTATAGAGAACCTGCAGCGCTGGCGCGCTGAGAAGCATTATCAGAGCATTGGATGCCGTTTGCTGCTAAATCATGAGGCCTTGGTAAAGAAAGCAGGATTTAAGATTGTTACGAGTGAGCGGAGATTTTTTGGGATTTTTTATGTAATAAAGGCAAAGAATTAATAAGTACGTATTTCTTTCGTAAATTATGAGAATTATTGCAGATTTACAAATTCATAGCCGTTTTGCCCGTGCGACATCAAAGAACATTACTCTGGAGAATTTAGAAAAGTATGCTAGAATTAAAGGAATTGATTTGCTGGGAACAGGAGATTTCCAGCATCCATCTTGGAATAAAGAAATTAAAGAACAATTAAAAGAGGATAAAAATGGAATTCTTTGGAGCAAAACAGGATTTCCATTTCTCTGGCAGACAGAAGTAAGCTTGATGTTTTCACAAGGAGGAAAAAGAAGAGCCGTGCATTTGCTTATTTTTGCACCAAATGGAGATATTGCAGATAAGATAATTATTTATTTAGGAAGCAAGGGCAGGCTCGACTATGACGGAAGACCAATTTTTGGAATTTCATGCAAACAGTTAGTGAAAGAATTGAAAGAAATTAACGACAGAATTGAAATAATTCCCGCACATTGTATGACTCCCTGGTTCGGTATCTTCGGAAGCGATTCTGGATTTGATAGTTTAGAAGAATGCTTTGATGAACAAACTAAACATATTTATGCTATTGAAAGTGGAATGTCAGCTGATCCAGCAATGCTCTGGCGTTTAAAGGAAAAAGTTAATATTGTTTCATTCAGTGATGCTCATAGTTTCTGGCCCTGGCGTTTAGGAAGAGAAGCAACTATTTTTGATGTTCCTGAATTAAGTTTTGTTACACTACAAACTGCGATTAGGACAGGACAAGGAATTACAGGAACAATCGAGACTCCACCAGAATATGGGAAGTATCATTGGGATGGGCATCGAAATTGCGATTTTTCCTGCTCTCCTGCTGAAACTAAAAAGCTGGAAGATAAATGCCCAATATGTAAAAAAGGATTAACTATTGGAGTTGAAAATAGAATTGGTGTGATTGCAAAGGAAAAAGAAGGATACAATCCGGAGAATGCAAAAATGTTTTACAAATTATTGCCTTTGCACGAACTTATTGCGCTTTATCTAAATACGAAAGTTGAAGGAATAAAAACATGGAAGCTGTATAATGAACTAATTGAGAAATTTGATAATGAATTTAGAATTTTGTTGAATTTGAAGAGAGAGGAAATGATAAAAGAAGAAATTAACGAGAATCTTGTTGAATTAATCTTATTAAGCCGTGAAGGAAAATTAAACGTTAAACCTGGATTTGATGGGGAATATGGAAAAGTCTTGATGCCTGAAATATCTGAAAGAAGTGCGAAGATGAATGTAGGGGAGCAGAGAAAGCTGTTTTAGTATTTAGTTATAAATCATTCAAACAGAAAATCAATGCTACTAGACAATTCCTTTGGGATTGTGTTTGTTGCGCAGTGAATGCTGCCTCCGTTTGCGCAGTTTGCTTCAAAAGGAATGCCAGCAATATTAATGTCGTATGAACGAAGTGTTTTTATGAAATCAGAGTTTTTTGAGGTGTTTACGAAGGCATGAAGCTGTTTTTTGTCATCTTCTATAATTAAAGTATTGCAAGGCCATGATGGATTAGTATAATCATTGTAAATTGGCTTTATGTTTAAGTTTGTTCTTTCTGAAAATGCATGAATTGGCTCTTTGTTTGTCTGATAATATATTTCATCTATAAAGCAGAGGTTTTTTTGAGGTATTGGAAGAAGCACCATGTCAATGTGATGACGCAGAAATTGGTTTAGTTCAAGGTTAAGTGGGGCAGAATGTGAAAATGTGACTTGTAGAGTTTTTTTAGAATTTTGTATCTATATTCTTCTGACTCGCGCTCTCCTTTATCATTGACAGATAGTTCTGAGCATGTTAATGTGAAGTTTGGGCGTGTTAGGACATAACCGCCGTCTGCATAATTTCCGAATCTCTTTCTTTCGTATATATTATCTTTGTAAATTGTGAAAGTGTCTCTTGGCCATTTGGCAGAAACTATTTGATAAGGAAATCCGCTTGAAGCCACTGCTTCTATAAGCATTTCTCTTTCTTTTAGCATTTCCAGCTCTTCTTTAGAATCTCCCAGTGTTTCTGGCTTGAATTGACCTATGATAATTGTATCCATAGAAAGAGCGTTATTTTGTGTTATTTAAACTTTTCTGGA
>ERZ1292623.1649-Hain-H51-01um-R1-1649-length-21079-cov-12_pt1 | contig 21079 bp, 26 predicted proteins | sample MGYA00564398_ERZ1292623 | MGnify/ENA primary metagenome ERZ1292623 (study PRJEB36523, sample SAMEA6512633) | groundwater metagenome | collected 2019-01-07 | study: AquaDiva: Metagenomics assemblies of 32 groundwater samples | reverse complement strand
ATATTTTAAAAACGCATTCAATTTCAGCAATTTGTGGTGCGTCTATCATTTTTGCAACTCTTGTGTCTTTTTTTCCTCGTCTTAAGTAAACCCTGTAGGTTGAATTATGTCCGACAATGTGGCCTCCAATTGGTGTTGTCGGGTCTCCAAAGAAAACAGCTGGATTAGCCATTACTTGATTAGTTACATAAACCGCAATACTATAATTATTTGCAAGTTTAAGTAAAGTATGCATATGTTTGTTTAATTTCTGTTGCCTATCACTTAATTGTCCACGCCCAGAAAAATCACTTCTGAATAAACTCATCAAAGAATCTACAATAAGTAATTTTACCGGAAGATTATCATTTTTTATTAAATCTTCTACTTTTTCAGCAACTAACATTTGATGGTCTGAATTAAAACATCTTACAACTCTAATGCCTTTTAAAATTTCTTCTGCATTTAACCCATTATTTTCTGCGATTTGTTTAATTCTTTCAGGCCTAAAGGTACTTTCTGTGTCCAACCAGACTGCAATTCCTTCTGCTCCGCCTTTATCTTTTGGTAGTTGAACATTTACAGCTAGTTGATGTGCTAAACTTGATTTTCCACTTCCAAACTGGCCATAACATTCTGTAATTGCATTAGTTTCTATTCCACCCCCAAACAACGTATCCAAATTCTTACTATTCGTTGTTATTTTCATTACCCTTTGTCTTTTTTCTAAAGCTTCAATTCCAGTTTCAAAACCCATATCTAATTTACTTCTTGCATTATTTATTATTTTTCTAGCGGTCGCTTCTGTTACTCCCGCAATCTCAATTAATTCAGCAGGACTTGCAACAGCAATGCTCATCATTGTGTTAAAACCAGCTTCTTCTAATTTTTCTGCTGTAGCTGCTCCAACACCAGGTAAATCAGTAATCTTGAATTCTTTTTTCTCTGCCATCTTATTCACTCTCCTCTTCTTCAACTTTCTCTTGATTTAATAATAATTCTTCCTGGGCTTTTTGTAAAACAAGTATGGTTTTTTGGATATCGTTCCTTCTTAGGTTAACAATCTCATTTCTCCAAATTTCTTCTCCTTTTTTCTTATAACTTCTGTTTAAAGAAATTGTTTTGAACTCAACCATTCCACCGTTGAATTCTTTTTCATTGCTCCATATTGCAGCTTCTATATTTCCAGATCTAAATTTTTTAATAGGGCGATTTCCCATTTTAATACCTCCTTTCCTTTTCGGATTTTTTTCAAATCTAAAATTAGCTTCCTTTCGGTTTTTATTTCAGCTAATGATGTTATTAATACAAACATCTTTATAAACCTAATTACCGCGGTTGTCACTTGGACTTTTGGGAACTAATATATATTTTAGAAAATATATGTTATAATATAATATATGTTTAGAATGAATAAAACTAGTAAAAATAACTTCTCAAATAATCCATTAGTTTTAACAAAACCTGAAAGCTTAAAATTTGAAGGATAAAAGATATATAACCCATTTTTTGTTAAACTATCTAAAAATAAATGACTCAGATAACCAATATAAAAAGGAATCCAGTAATTACCAAAACTTAATTTTATTATCAAAGATAGAACACTTGCAAACATTATACTATGGATTAGTTTACGATGACCAAAAAATAGATTTACAAACCAGGATACAAAAAAGAATTTCCTTCCAATCTTGCTTTTGCTATGGTCTATATCTGGTAAACTCCCGGCAAATATTAAAATTAAAATAAATAAATAAGGATTCAAGTTGAAATATTTGAAAATTAATAAAGAAATAAGTAAAGAAAACATTAAATGAGTTTTAAACATCAATTTGCTCTATAATCTCCTGTGCAGCTTCCTCGGCATTTATTTTTTCAATTGAATTAATAATAAACTCCTTCCTGTCAAACATTTCATTCTTTGTAACTTTTCCTGTAAAAATATATTGCATTCCAAGTAAATTTAATCTAGCTTCATCAAATAGACCCGGATTTTCTCTTATTTCATGTATATTATTAACTAACTTAGTTGCATTATCCCTGAAAGCAACCAACCTTATATTGTCTGTGCCATCATCTAAATAAACATTAAATACAGGCATTTTAACACTTGAAGCATTAGCATGTAATTCACATTTTAAATTTTCATTAACTTTCTTCCCACAATCAGAACATGCATCATAAAATTTAGGTTCAAAAGCTTGTACAATTGTTCCTGAAATACTTGCAAACTCTCCTGGAACTAAATCTTTAATTTGTTTCTTAATAACTTCTCTAGCATAACTCATCTTAACTTCATTTATTTTTTCTTCTGGGTTTAAATCTATTGAAGCTCTATTCCCAAGATGAATCTCCTTAAAACCATTATTTTCCTTAACATAAGCATTCTTAATTTTAATTACCTTATCCTTTACAATATTTCCATTTTCAACTTCTTTAATATGATTTGTATCCCATAAAACAGCCCTGCATGTTCCTGTTTCATCTCCAATTAATATACTTGCAACTTTTCCTTTTCTCTTGATTGTATTAAACTCACGAACATCATAAACATCTACAACCCTGCCAACAATATTTAATGAACCAATTCCAGAAATTAATTGATTTATCTTTAAAGTTTTTTTACCAAAATCCTCAAATACTTTAACACCAAGTTCATTTGCAACAATATAAGCTGCTCCTTCCTTGCTTATTAAATCACTTAACTCGCGTAATTTAGCCTTAACCTTAACTTCAATTTCATTAACAGAAAGTTCCTTTTCCTTTTGTATCTTTTCTACAATTTCTAGATATGTTAGTCCTATCAATTTAAAATACCCCTTGTTTAAGTCCTGTATCTTTGTTATTTATCTTGAAAACAAAATTTGCTTGTTTTGTTTCTAATTTTTCTTTGAATATTAAGATATTTTTATTGTTTTCTATTGTAAATGTTATTATATCTTGATTACTTGTAGCTTTTTCATTAGTACAAGTATTTAAATCTTTTCCATTTATTGCGCAGTTTTTCAGTTTTTCTTTTACTTCTTTTATTTTATTTAAATCCAAGATTAATTCCTGCTTGATTTTTACAGGTAGGCTATATTCCAGCTTAAAACTGCCCTTATTTGAATTATAATTAAAATCTTCTAGACTAACTAACATAGAATTATTTTGAATCTTGACTTCCTTTGTATTATAACCATAATCAGATAATGATTTTGTAAATAAATTAATAAAATTATTTTCTAAATCTGGGTCACAATCAGAATTAAACTTCCATATATTACTGCAATTTTCCTTTACGCCCGAGTTTTTAATAAATTCATTTGTAGCTTCATTTAAAGAATATTTTATAGTTTGTTCTGCATTAAATAAATATTCTTGTCCTTTATTATAACTTTTAACAATTTCAGCTTGATTTCCCCCTATAGTTTTATATTGATCACTTACATCCTTGATAACTTGTTCATGATAAGCAAAAATTAAAGTAACTAACACAAATATTGCAAACAATGGCATAAATATTGCTTTTTTATTCATGTATGCATCCCTCTTCTAAAGTTATCTTGGCTTTTTTATTATCTGGAAATATTAAATCTAGAGAATGTTCTTGGGGTAAAATATATTTATCTGTAAATAATCTTATGAAATTTCTTGGGTTTGGTGATAATGTGTATGTTCTTACATCAAATTTAGATTCATATTCAAAAAATTTTTTATCATCAAGCTCTCCTTTAATATTCCACAATGGGCATCTTTCTTTATCATAAACCATGTTAAAAATTTCCCCGCTAACTTCTTGTAATTTTTTGTAATCATCATTATAATATGAACTAACAATTAAATCTGCTATATTCTCATTATTTTGCAAAGGTGTTCTTAGATAATTAACAAGATTTATCTGGATATCTGCTAAATTAATTTGGTTTATTCTAAATTCTGAATTGCTTAAAGATGAAAGCGAGAATAATGCATAAAATATTGTTATAGTTGCAACTATAAATATTAATGAAAATACAAATGTTATTGCACTTTCTCCTTTTTTCATTTTAATTTAACCATTGCAATATTCAATAATCCCCTTTCTAAACTTTTATCATCCTTAAATAAAATATAATAAGTATAATTTGTACAAGCAAAGTGTTTGGTATCAAAGCAAAAATTAAGTTTTTCAGCTACATTTTTATTAAGGTTAATCGTTTTTACATCATTTGTAATTAAATTTAAATTAACTCCAACTCTGTCATTCGCTTTAAAACAATTGTCTAAATTAAGCTGGTTAAATTTAAGTTTATCAATAATTCCTGGATAAACATTATTTTCATCTTTGTATGCTAAACAGTTTTCATTATAAACAAATCTTTGTCTTAGAATGTCTTGCTGTAATTTATCAATTTCAAAATTTTTTGTTATTGGAATATTAACTAAAAATATAACAAATCCTGCAGCTAAAACTAAGACAATTATTCTTGGTATCCAAATTATAAATTCATGTGAAATATCTGATTGTGCTTTTTTATTCATTTTTTAATTCCAAGTAAATATTTTTTTCCTTGCTGATTTTTAATGTTGAATTATTTATAATATTAAAATTATAATCTAATTCGGTCAAAGTTTTATCTCGAGTAAAAGAATAAATTTTAGGAATGTTTTTAGTCAATGAACTTACTTCAATGAAATTTTCTTTTATTTTTACATTAATATCTTGTAAATTTGAGTAATAAACATTAGTCTTTCCGGGAGAATTATGTAATGCGTCTATGCTTAATCCTGTCTCTCTTACAATAAAATCTTCAAAAAATGATCTTTCTGAAGTTATATCACTTATAATAAAATAAGCAACAATCGCAAGAATAATATAAAAAGCCCAGATAAGCTGAGTCTCTAATGGCGAATCCCCTTTTTTATGCATAATTAAATAATAAATACGGAATTTATAATGTTTTTGATAAATTTGAAATTATAGTAAATGAATCCTTTTCTTTTTTCAAATTTAAATCATAAGTTTTTTCATCATAATCGTATAAAACAAAAGCCTTACAGGTATTTGTTGGATTTACCTTGGCGTTTAATTCTATACATTGAGATTCTTCATCATCACAGTTTACACTTAATTTAGTTATAACTAGTATTGATTTACAGGAACATAAGCAATTTTTATCACGGCATTTAACTGGTTCTTCTACATCCTTTGTTAAAAAATAATTAAAACAGCTTTTATCTAAATCATTTTGTTTTATTATATCAATATCATTATTAAAAGCTAATAATACTGAATCTTTTGTGGTTAAATAAGAAGAAGTTTTCACATCTCCAACCTTCATATTTGTTAAATCCTTAGCCAAATTAACGAAATAAAGATAATTTTTTCCTTCATCTTTAGCTCCGTTAGGTGAAATAAATTTAAAAATTAAGCTGACTAAAACTATTGCAATTACAGCCCCGGCTAAAATCTTGAAAGCAGTCATAATTACAGTTGTTTCTACTGCTTTTTTGTTCATTTTCCTATTCCTGGTAAACTGTTTACGCTGGAATTAGCATTTGAAATTAAATTTGAAAAACTGGCAAATAAACTGGAAATTTGAGATCTAAATGCAATAACTAGAATGACAAGAACAAGAACAGCAAGTATCAAAATGATAATTGTTTGAATTCCAAGCTCCATTCCATTTTTGTTCATTTTAAAAAGAAAAAATTAACAAAGAAGTGGATTTCCCTGTTTATTACTACATGGTATATTTAAACTTTCTCCCTCGGGATTTTGTCCACAATAATATTTCTTGTAAATCTTATCATTTCCTTCTCTTGTGTACTCGGCTTCACCGTCGTTATTTATATCTATATTAAAGAAACTATTACAATATGCAGATTTAGATGGATTTTGTAAATCTTTAGCTTGTTCGCAATATGATTGGCAATTTTGTTCTGCTAATTGAAGGGTTGATCCAGCAGTACTAGTTCTAAATATATCTCTTATAGCTCCAAACAATTTAGATGAACTGCCTGTAAAGAATGCAGCTACAACAACCAAAACAAGAATAACTAAAATAGCTATTATGATAACATTAATAGAAAGTTCTGCTCCTTTTTTACCTATTTTCATGTATATTGCCTCTTTCTTTAAGTTTAAATATTTTATTATATAAGCTTTTCTATTACTTCAAATTTTACATACCTTGCTTATTTTTGTTAAATCAAATCCTGTTGAAACTAAGCATATTTTATCTGATTTGTATATTGCTGGATTATTATAAAAATTAATGTTATTTGAAAAAAATCCTTTCTTTATTGCAGGCAAGTCTTTATCAAAATTAATTATTAAAGAATCTTCTGTATTTGCTCCATCTTTATTATAATAACAATTAAAATCCTGAACATTTTCTTTTTGCATTGTTATGGCATTATTATCTTTAATATTAACTAATTTAATTTCTTTATCATTTATCTCGATTTGATGAACTGCATTAAATCCTGAAAATGATGGGTAACATAAACAATTATTATCCTGAGAATCTTTACATGACCGAATGTCTTTTATAAATGAATTAAAGCCAAGTTTAGCATCTTGATTTAATTTTGAATAATCAACTTCTGTTAAATTAAATAAATTATAGATTCCTAAAGCAGATTTACCAGCATTCCAAAGTAATTTTCCAATTCCGGGAACCAAAACAACAACGATAATTAATACAAGTAATATTCCTGTTAAAGTCCAAACCCAAGATCCTTTTTTGTTCATTTTAGCCAAATCTTATTATATTTTTTAATGATTCTAAAGTTGAATTAATCTTATCTTTAAATAAATAAACTATCGCGATTATTATAATAAGAAAAATTAAAGCGAGCAGGATTTTAGCGATTTCTTCCCAGCCAAACTCACCTTTTTTAAACATAATCTTAATTTATTTAGCGAATATTTAAATCTTTACTTATTAAAAAGGTTTATTAATATTCTTAAATCATTAATGATATGTCTCTTGAATCTATTGTAAAAAGTGTAAAGAGAAATTTTATTTATCCTTTATTATTTACAACAATGATTTTTGGTTGTAAAGAAAATAATCCGGTAACATCCCCCACCCCAACGCCAAAACCAACACCAAATAAACTGCCCGAAACTACGATAATTAAGCCAAGTAATAATCAAAATTTTAATACAAATTCTGTTATCGCTGAATGGAATGGTACAGATTCAGATGGAAGAGTTGTTGGATATGGAATTGCGTTAGACGGTATTGGGAATTATGTTACTAATACTTCAAAAAATTATTCTAACTTAACAAATGGAAATCATGTTTTTAGGGTTGCTGCTCAAGATGATAAAGGTGATTATGATCCAACACCTGCAGAAGTTAATTTTAATGTCCAAGCTGAAATCATTGGTCCTGTAGACGATACAGACCAAAATGGTTATGCCAAACTAGAAATTGGTTCAGTAATATTTGATGTTTATGTGAAAAATTTAACTAATCAGCCTTTAAAAAATATTAAAGTTTCTGGTTTTAATTATCAATCAAACACAAATATTTATGGGTTTTTAAGCGAGGATTTTTCAGGAAGTTTTATGAGCGAGTTAGTAAATTATGCTCCTGGAATACTTAAAACAGATGGGAATTCTAGTCCAACTTTAACTATTTTACAAAGAGCAAAAGAAAATAATAGAGTTAAAATACAAAAACTATTTAATTATAGATTAAATAAGGGTGTTCTTGTGTTTAAAGATAAAGTAGCATTATCTGATTTAAGCGGAGTTTATAAAAAATATGATAGTATATTTCAAAGTATAAGTTTACTTGAGTTTTTGGTTGGTAATACCGAAGCAGGAACATTTGCAAATGCTACGTTTACATTTGCGTTACAAGCAGCAAAGTTCAGAGAAGAAATCATAAATAATGCAAATAACGTAAGTATGATAATAAATACTGTGGCTTCATATTTTGGACAGGGTTATGATGCAGATGCTTACTATTTTGATGTTTATCAACATAAGGATTTAAAAATATTAACTCATGTGGTAAATGAAGAGGGTTTATGTACATTAAAGGGGAAGGTTATCAATACAAATAATCAAAACATTACAAATGCATTTATAACTCTTGGAAGTGGTGGAATCGCATCAGACTCAACAGATTCTAATGGTAACTATGTCATAAAAAAAATTCTTGCTTCAGGTTATACAGCTACTGCAACAGCCACAGGTTATCAAAGCCAGACTAAATTTATTAATATTATTGCACCAACACCCCCTTTTTATACTTCAACAAAATTAAATTCAGATTTCCAATTAACTCCAACAAGCACGCAGCAAGAAATAACATTTCAACCAAAATCAGAGGGTATAGATGCTTTTGTAAGAAAAGATTTGGGCAATAATCCAGATACAAGTAATTACGGAAATGATGCCTCTTTGTATTCTTGGTATCAACCTGGAGTAAGTCAAATAAGAAGTTTCATTAAATTTGATCTTTCTAACATGCCTTCTTTTTCTCAAATTAATTCAGCAATATTTTATATAAGAGGTTTATCATGGCACATATACGATTCAAATGTTAGTCCAGCGACAGTTGCAATAAAAAAGATCACATCATCATGGGGTGAACAAACAATAAAATGGAATAACCAACCAAATATTGGGTCAACAATAACAACGAAAGCAATTAATTCGGATGGGTGGCAAGATTTTGATATTACATCTACAGTAAATAATTGGTTGAGGGGTACAGAAACAAATTATGGTATTACTGTAATGCTTTACCAAGAATCAGGAAATCAACAATGCACATTCCATAGCAGTGATGTTTCTGGAACAACACAACCAAAAATAGTAATTAAATATACAAAATAATCATTATACAAATTTAAATGGTTTTTTCTCTGGATTATAATAAACATAACTACAAACATCTTCTATTTTTGTATCTGTTTCTTTAAAGATTGTTATTGAAGGATATAAATAATCAGCATATCCTATTAATCTAATAAATTGACCACCTATTATTCCTATACCACAACCAACCACTGCTCCGGGAACTGCTCCGATACCCCCAGCAACTGATCCAGCAGCTCCACCTATTTTAATACCCAATAAACAACCACCGATTGCAAATGCTGTTTCTGTTGCACCTGGTGTTATGATAGTACTTGGATTTATAGATGACTTATAGACGACAAATGAAGTGTAAATTTTCTTATCTGTTTCTAAATTTAATGAGCCTTCACCAAAATCTAACTTAGCTTCTTTTGTTTTGGTAAAAAATTCTGCATATGTTTGTATATTATTCGGAGGATTGTGATTACTTAACCAAATTTCAAAATCATCTATATCTACGGGTCTAAGTTTATTTTTAAGTGATTCGTCGACTGTTATCTCGCTACAGATTCTACAATAAGTATCTTTGCTACCAAAATCAAGATCGGAATAAAAGTCTACTTCACCCCTTCCATATTGATCCCAGCATTCATACATATTCTTAGCAAGTTGCTCATAAATTTTATTTTTATCTGCATCTTTAATTGTTTCTTGGGTTGTAACACATGGTGAATTTTCTCTATCATTAAATACTTCCTTTAACACTGTAACGCTATTTCTTTCAACCCAACTTTGACAAGCTGCTTTGGTTCCTGTTCCATATAAAAAGTTGCCAATTAAATAAGTAGCACCAACCAAAACCGCTATAACAATTAATGCAAGTATTAATTTTGTAACTGCTGTCATATCTGCTTTTTTATTAATCATTTTAAAACACCCGTTACAACCAAATATACAATTAAAACAAATAATACAAATATTATTATTGTTATTAAAGTTTGATATTCCAAGGCTTTTTTGTTCATTTTAACTTAATTGAATTCTAATCGCAAGTAATGTAAAAATTACTGTAATTAAAAATGCAACTATTACATATGTTATAGAGCTCTTATATAAATTACTTCCTAAATAATATTCTTCATTTAATGAATCTGCACCATTTTCTATTCCATTGGATAAAATTGTTAAGATAATTACAATTTCAACCAAATATAAACCGATAATTAACTGCAAATAATAGCTCGGAATAATATTTTTAATTTCAAACAAACCGGATATTGCTCCTAATCCACCAAACCCAGCTTCTCCTTGATTAAGTTGTGTTGTTTGTGTTAATTGCTCTGTTAATTTTCCAAGAATTGTAACAATCATGGTAGAAATTCCAACAACAATTCCAGAAATTACAGGAGTAAGAAAACTTATCTGACTTTTCATGCTTGAGATAATTTCAGAAAGCAAATCCTTCAAACGTTCATTAACCTGGTGAATCTTGTCTATATACAAAGAAATGCTGACTAAAGCTTTTGAAACAACTAACGGGCCTTTTCTTGAACTTTCTAACAAAACTTTCATGCTGCTTTCAATTAAACTGCTTGGATAAAACCAGATTGCTCCATTTTGTTTGTTAAAAATAGCTTCTTTAGTGCTCATTCCAAGTTTTTGTATATTTATTGCAACTCTTCTAAAGAAATCTCCTGTTGGTGTTCCTTCCATATTTCTTGCTACATCTCCAAATGCAGCTTCAACAGGAATACCATCTCCAATTCTGTTTCCCAGCTGAAATAAACTACCTGCAAATTCTAATTCAAGTTTTTTAGTTTCATTTCTAATTTTAATTAATTTTCTTGTTCTTAATTTATAATAAGTTCCTAAACCAAGAGCAATTCCCAATGGCAAAGCTAAACTTAGTAAAACAGCACCGACGCCAAATGGACCATAACATGCTTGAGCTTGTGCTGTGCAGGGCAAACCATTTTCAATCTTGTAATCAATAAAATTTAATCCCATAAATTTTGTATCTTGTAAATTTAATATTGAAAATAAAATTGGAATTACGCTAATTGAGCTAACTAAAGCAAATATCAAAAAACTAATCCAAAATGGGTTAATCTGAACTTCTCTATTTCCTATATTAATTAAAATATTTTTGTACTTTGCTAATTCTGGATTTTCCTTAATTAAATCAGATTCAGAATAACCTGTAGGGCGTTTACTTAACACATTAATTCCTATAACATAAACTGTTATTGGTAAAACTATATTATAAATTAAAAATAAGAATATTATTTTAGTTGAACCTAAACCCTGAACTAGACTTCCAAATAAAGGCAAAATAACTAAACCTAAAATTGGTAAAATAACACCGAGCATATGCAACATTGTTATTGGATTTTGTAATTCCTGTGCATAATGCAGCATTTTTTCATAAGTTCCACTTAAAATTACCTCTAATGCCTTTTCAAGTAAAGTAACTCTTCTGTCATCAGAACTTTCAAGTAAACTCCCCTGTATTAAATGAAAAGATTCAACAAATTCTAAATTATAAGAACGCCATTTTGTTAAATAAACATTCAAGCTTTCTTTTATATTTGAATATTTTCCAGTTTCAATATCCCAGAAAACTTTTCTTAAATCTAAAGCCAAAGGATTTCCAATATGATCTGAGGAAAATTTTACTGCATGTTCTAAATTTGATGTATGTCTCATGTACATTACAATATACAAAATGCAAAGCACCATTTGATTGCTTGCTCTTAATCTATATTTTGCAGCTATGTAATTTGGAATATTTGTTAATGGTTTAATTAGTAAGACAGAAACCATAATTAAAATCATTGGCAAGACTAATGCAGTTGAAAAATCTCCTGATGAAAAATATAATGCCCCTGCCAAAATTAAAGAAAAAATTATCATGATTAAAGAAATAAAAACAGCAAAACCAGCAGCTTTTTCTGGAGTAATCTCTAGATGTACTGCTTCAATTGAATCTTCTAATTTTTTTCTATCATCTTCTTTTGGTTTTATTGAAACTACAGTCCCCACATTATTACATAAGTTTTCATAAGCACTTAATGTAGCACTTAAAGACTCTTCACGAAATGTTTTATACTCTTGAGAAAAAGTTTCACTTGGTTCGTAATCTTCAACTGTATCAATATTCTCCTTTATTTTCCCCTTATATTTATCTAATATTCTTTTAACATCATCGTCCATAATAACCTCTTTTTTTAAAATTGTCTTTGTTTTATCGATCTCTTAACCCATTCATCCCACTGGAAAAATACCCTTTTGCTGTCTATAAAACCAACTTCTTCCTTAACTTGATCACTTAATTGATGAAAAATATCATTGCTTTGAACTACAAACTTTGATTCAAGCAGATAATCAAGTTTAGTTTTTGATGAATATTTAACTAAAACATCTTTCATTCTTGCTCTCAATAAAATATTATCCCAGACAGCATCCCAATTTCCAACATACTCGCGAATATTTCCTGCGATTGATTTTAAAATTTCAGAGTCTCCGTTAATTAAATCTTGACTTGGTTTTAGAGTATCTTCTTTTGTATCATAAGTCATTAAATCAACAAATCCGTTTTCCTTTAAAGGATCATCTTCCCAATGCTTTCTTACTTCTGCAATTTGTAACACCCTTCTCCACTTATGCAAGCTATCTGCGCTTCTTACAGGGTTGCTTATTACAATAATATCTGTAGCCTTGAAACTTGTCTTGGGAACTTTTAAATCATTTACAACACGATCGTAAACCCCATAAGGATCTGCTCCATGTATTGTTCCTGCTACAACATTTGCTAATGCACCAATTCTCATTGCTTCATATAATGCTTGAGCCTCTATACTTCTAATTTCTCCAACAATTAAACTTGAATCCCCCATACGCAAACTTGTTCTAATTCCTTCATCAGCTCCCAATTCAGAACTTACATGAGTTAAAGCACTTCTAACTTTCATTGCTTGAATATTGTAACCAAGTTTTCTTAATGCATCTATTGGTAGTTCTTGAGTATCTTCAACTGTAATCATCCTATATTTTCTCATTATTTCAACTAAAGTACTTCCAAGTAAACTAGTTTTTCCCGAGCTTCTTGTTCCTGCAAATAAAATTGTTCTAGCTCCATCAATTAAAAAACTTAGCAAACCAGCTGCCAAAGAATTCATCATCCTGTTTTTAATAAATAAAGGATAAGTCCACGGATCATCTCTATGGCGTCTAAATGCATATGCTATTCCATCTGGATTTAAAGGACGAGAGATAATAGCAACTCTGGCACGTGCATTTTTTAAGATAAGTTCTGTATCTAAAACAGGATTAGCTTCATCTAATGGTCTTCCTGAAGTTAGTCTGAATTTTGATGCCCAGCCCTCTCCATCTTCTATACTTGGGATAATATTTGTCACGCATTCATCATAATCTTGATGAACAATGAAAATAGGACTCTGGCCAATAGGAGCATTTATTGTAACATCCTGGACTTTTGGATCTTGTAATAAAACTTCGATTAAGCCAAACCCAACAGTATAACGAACTAAGATATTGGCAAGATCTTCACTTTCCTTTAAACTCAGCTGCATTCCTTTGCTTTGTGCAAGTTCCTGTAATAAGTCTCTTCCAATGTTAAAGAAAGTCTGCCTCATTTTTTCTGGATCTGTAAATTCTTCCTTTGTTGGTTTGTGTTCTATTAAAGCCTGTCTTGCTAAATCCAATAATTCATATTTATCTTCATCTAGTTTAAATTCAGGCGGGGTTAAATGATAAAGGGGTTTAATGTCACCGGGAATCTTAAGAATATTAACTTCTGTATCTTTATCCAACTTATAAATATCAAGTTCTTCTGCATCTAATGGTTGTTCGGCCATTAATCTCGTAAACATAAAATCAGGGGTAATCTCAGGACGGAAAAATAATCTGTATGGCTGTCTTTCCTGCCCGACACTATAACCGGGAACATATTGCTTGGCTAAGGAAATTAATCTTGTATCTTCCAACAATCTTCGTATATTATTTAAAACATCAATGTAAGCTGTTCTGACGTGTGCTTCTTCTACTTGTTCTGTTTTTTCCAAATTAATTTTTTCTTCTCTTGTTAATCTTATAACTTCAACGTATGCTCCAATTGGATCTTGTCTCAATAAATTTATAATAATGTTTTGTAGTGTAACCCTCCAACTTAAATAAAGTCTTTCGAAAGCTGTTCCACGATTTGTTAAACCAAGAGTTAGAAAGTTCTTTTGTTTTACCAAATGGTTGTAAACATTGGAAATTTCTATCAGCATCTGGGTTTGATCATAACTATAAATATAATTTCTTCTTTGTGTAAAAATTATCCTTGTTACATTCGGGTTTTCAACTAATAAATCTATAACACGGGCCATAACTAAGGGGTTGTTTTCTATGCTTGGTGTATGAGCCCAAGAACTAGAATCTATTTTTAGTAAGGTGTCTTGGCCTTCTCTTAAGATTTCATATGATTTCTCTTTTTTTTGCAAAGCCATATTTCAAATTATAATTAATGTATATAAAAAGTTATTCTTTCGAAACATTTTTATACAGAGCGAGAGTAAAAATATAGAGGTGAAAATGCAGAATTTTGAACCAACGGGTGTTGAAGAACGCGTTAGAATTTTAGAAGCAAGATATACTTTAATGCGAGATCGTATATTTTTGATAAACCAAAACATGATCCAGGAATACAGGAAATTAAGCAAAGAGATTAAAATGATTGATTCTGAATTTAAATCTGTAAAACAAGATTTAAATGAAATAAAGGGTATTTTAAGAAATGTTGTGAATGAAATGCAGGGTTTCGCTAAAAAAGAAAATGTTAAAGTACTTGAAAAATATGTTGATTTTTGGAATCCGTTAAATTTTGTTACGGAAAAAGAAGTTATGGAAATAATGAATAGGGGTGAGAAAAATAGCTCTCAAAAAACCACCAACAGACAAGGTTAAGGAAATGAAGGATAAGATGGGTGATGAAGATATTGTTAGTGCATTAAGGCCAAATTTTTCTAATCAAGAGATAGATGATGCTTTTAATCAGTCTGCACAACAAGATGATAATATCTTAGATCAACTAGATCAATTTCAAACTAATAAAGAGGAAAATAAAGAAACTCCGGAAGATTTGCTTGAAGAAGCACCTTCTCCTGAAACATCCAATCAAAATTTTGGGAGATATCAAAGCAATACAAACACAGGTTATAATCAACAACCTGAATTAAGTTCCAATCAAATTCAGGAAGTAGTTGAAGCTGTAGTTGAAGAAAAATGGGACGATCTTATGTCAAAATTTGGTGATATAAATTTATGGAAAGAGAACGTTAATAATGATTTAGAAGCTGTAAAGCAAGAAATATTAAGAATGCAAGAACGCTTTAACAATATGCAAAATATATTAATTGGTAAAGTTACAGATTACAATAAAAGTGTAATTGAAATTAATTCTGAAATGAAAGCTTTAGAACAAGTAATGCAGAAAATAATTCAGCCTTTAAGCACTAATGTCAAGGAATTGGGAAAGATAACTTCTGAATTAAAAAAGAAGAAAAAATCTAGTTAATTATTTTGATTCAACAACACCAGCAATATTCTTAATGGCAAATGAAACTATGACAAGCAAGAATAATGCTCCTAAAACTCTTGGATGAACTAAAATCTGTGTTATGCTCGCCTTTGTTGGATCTGTAATTTCTCCGCCTTCTGCTGAAAAAAAATCGCTAAATACAGTTCCTATAGCAGCTATCAACAAAATTATTATGATAACTAAAACAGTCCAATAAACTCTTGGATCGCCCATCGTAGTTTCCATTGATTTTTCCTTAATACCCATAAACATGAATAATGAAAGAATAAACAATGCTATAATAACTAAAACAACAAACCATGGTGTAACAAAATTAACAAAATTTAATGTTTCTTTTGAAAACAAAAACAATAATGCTATGGATAATGAAGCAATAAACTTGAGAGTTTTATTTTCCCCCATTAATTTGAACTTATCTAATACAGCATACATTATAACAAAAATAAATAAAAAAGAGAAAACTGGTAAAAAGAACTCCAAAAATCCTAAGCTCTCAAGTATTGTTGCCATTTTTTATTATCCTTTAGATTTTATTTGTTTCCTTTACCAAACATTTTGTCTATTGTGTTCCCAAATTTTTCAAATGAATCGTGAGTTCCTGTTTTTGGTTTACTCACCACAGACCAAATTATTATTCCAACTATTACTAAAAATATTAAGGTTCCTGAATTATCATAAACCCAAGATTCTAACCATGAGGGTCCAAAAAAGTCTAGCCCCACATAGGGTGTTAATGCCCAATAAACAACCAGTAATGAAAATATTGCCGCTACACCAAGTAAAACACCGCTAAATCCTGTTTCAATGTTTGCTCCGAATACTCCAAGCAAAACTAAAAACATAATTGCAACCACAATAAACAATGAAATCTTTGGCAAGAATAAATTTAATCTATCCACTATCTCAAACTGGTTTATAATTAATAAACCAAGGATAACTGCTACAATTGCATTAATCCTGCTTTTCTCCTTTCCAAAAATACTTGTCTTTTCTAAAATAGCAAACGTAATTGTAAATATTAACAAAAATGGTAATGCTATTTCATATAATCCAGAACTTTGTAAATTATAAAGAATATCTTGAACTGCCATTTAAGCACCCTCCTTTTTTTCTTTTTGTCTTGTAACAAATATTATTGCTGTAACTACAATGATTAAAAATATTATGCTTGTAACTACAGCACCGCTCCATTCTGTTGTTATAAAAAATAATAATATTTCTAACCATGAGTTTCCTTTTGCATCATAAATTGAATTAAGGAATATTACGATTACACCGATAAACATTGCTATAATAAAAGTCATGTAGATTTTAGGGTGTCTAGATTTTAGATCCATTTCCTCTGACTTCATAAATGCTCCAATCATAATTAAAAAACTAATTCCAACAACAACCAATAAAACAACATTTGGCAAACTTTCATTTATTGTTCTTACGACGTTAGCTGTTGCAACAACCAACAAACCAACAACAAATGCTACCATTGAATTCAAGTTTCTATTCGGTAATTCCTCCCCCTTAACTTTAATAGTTCCAAGAATTTTTGTTTTTTCTAATATTGCAAAAATTAATGTAAAGACTAAAAGAAATGGCAAAACTACATCAAATAAACCAAAATCTCTAAAAAACTCTATTGCCTTCCCTAACGGTGAAACCATGATAATTGCTTAGTTTAAAATGTATTTAAAACTTACTCTTCTTCCATTCCTTCATTAGCACTTATATTTTCTGATTCTGGTGCTGAACTCGGGATTGCTGATTTGCTAATAATAAATACATCCCCGACTGCCCTTACCAATTGATGTGGCACAATAACACCCTTTGCTCCACCCAGAACCTTATTTAAATAAGAATTTCTAGTAGACTTAACTCTCCAGCCAAATACCCTGTTGGAGCTAACTACAGCTTCCTCAACATCTCCGAAATAAAGACCATCATCAGTAAAAACTCTCATATCATATGTATTTGTTACTTTTTTTGTTTTTAATGCCATTTTCCTACCTCCTTATTATATAGAATAAATCATTTTAAATATTTAAAGCTTTCTTTTAATAAATTAATGAAAACTTACAAGAATTTAACTATAATTGGAACTTCCCACATTTCAAAATATAGTATTTTGGAAGTAAAAAATTTTATTTTGGATAAAAAACCAGAGATAATTGCATTAGAATTAGACAGAAAAAGATTTATTGCTTTGTTTGATAAGAGAAAACCTAGGTTAAAAGATATAAAAGAAATTGGAATTAGAGGTTTTGTAATAAATTTAATCGGAGCTTACATTGAAAAAAAACTTGGTAAATTAGTCGGTGTAAGTCCTGGAAGTGAAATGAAAATTGCAATAGAATTATCCAGGAATTATAATGCAAAAATAGCTTTAATTGATCAAGATATTACAATAACATTAAAAAGATTGGGCAAGAAAATAACTTTTAAAGAGAAATTAAGAATTGTTAAAGATATTCTTAAGGGGTTTATATTAAGGAAGTCGGATATTGAACCTTTTGATTTAAGAAAAGTTCCAAGCGAGGAATTAATTGAAAAACTACTAAGTAAAGTTAAAGAAAGTTATCCTAGTATTTATGAAGTTTTGATAAAAGAAAGAAATGAGCATATGGCAAAAGCTTTATATAAAATAATAAATGATAATAAGGATAAGAAAATTTTAGCTATAATTGGTGCTGGTCATGAATCTGAAGTCCAAAAACTCGTACAAAGAACTTAAAACTATATTTGTAATTGTATTAATTTTAACTTTTATTTTTGGTTTTAATGATAATAGTCCGAGTTTTATATTAAAAAATTGGTTATTAAATCTAGTTTATGTTTTTATTTTAGTTTGTTTAGTTGTTTTATTTAATGTTTTGGGATATAAATTAACTGCAAAGTACTTAGGATCGGGAGTTGATATTAAACTTTGGCACCAGCATAAATTTGAAAAAGAATTCTCATTAAAAAACATTCCGGGTTATATTATTTCACCAGTTTTAGGAATTTTGGTTGCATTATTCAGCAATGGAAGATTATTCTTTACCCCTGTAAGCACTTTTCATATTAAGGATTATAATGTTTATGGAAGAAAATTTCCCAAATTAACTTATTTTAATCATGGTTTAATTGCTGTGGGCGGATTATTTTTTAGTTTTGTTTTAATGATGTTTTTCAAAATTTTAACTCTAGAAAAGGGTGTTTCAATGAGTTCTTGGTTTATATTATGGAACTTATTACCGTTTTCAGAATTGCCCGGAGCTAGAATATTCTTTGCCTCTAGAGTTATGTATTTATTCAGCTTAATATTTTTTCTTTCAAATATCTTTTTTATCAAAACATTGTCTGTAATAAGTTCTTTAGTAATTTCTTTTTTCTTTAGTATTGTTTTAGCGATAGTTTATTTCTACTTTGTTGAATATATGAAAGCTTAAATATCTAACTTAATTTATGATATTATGTTTAATTTAATTAATTTTAATCCAAGAGAATACCAAGTTAGTATATTAGAAACTTGCAAGAACAATAATACTTTAGTTGTTTTGCCAACCGGAATAGGAAAAACAGCTATAGCATTATTGCTTGGATTAGAAAGGTTAAATAAATTTCAAGATTCTAAGATATTATTAATTTCACCAACAAAACCATTATGTCAGCAACACATTAATACATTTAAACAGCATACAAATATTTCTCATGATAAAATAATTTTGCTTACGGGATTAACTAAACCAGAACAAAGAACTAAATTAGTAAAAGATTCTTTGATAATTATAGCCACTCCCCAAACAATCCAGAAAGATTTTGAATCGGGAAGAATAAATTTAAAGGAATTTTCAATGTTATGTATAGACGAAGCTCATAGATCAAGACAAAACTTTGCAAATACGCACGTTACAAAAGCTTACTTAGAACAAGCAACCAATCCAAGAATTTTAGCTCTAACTGCTTCTCCAGGCGGAACTTTAGATAAAATAAAAGATATTATGAAAAATTTAAACTTGGAAGCTGTTGAAATAAGAAGTGAGCAAGATAAGGATGTTAAACAATATGTACAGAAACGTGAAATTGAATGGTTTACTGTTGAGTTAACTGAAAAATTAAGAGATTTGTATAAAATATTAAAGGATTTTTATTTAGAAAAAGCAAATGAACTAAAAAAACTTGGATTTAATAAACCTTTAAAATTAATTAATAAAAGCGATTTATTAATGTTGCAAAATCGGTTTAGGCAGGAATTAAAAACAAGAAATAATCTAGCTTTTTATGGCATTTCTCTTACAGCTCAGTTAATAAAAATAGATTATGCTCTTGAGTTATTAGAAGTACAGGGTTTAAGGGTTCTTAGTAAATATTTTGAAAAATTAAAGCAAGATACAAGTAAGGCTGCTAAAACAATTTTGAATAACAAAGAATTCCAAAAAGCAATTAATTTAGTAAATGAGTTGATTAATGAGGGTTTAGAACATCCTAAATTTAATAAATTAAAAGAAATTATTTTAGAGGAATTAAAATTGAATTCAGATTCAAAGATTATGATATTTGCAAATTATAGAGATACTGTAAGTTATATTGCTCAAGAACTCAAGAACATGAACATTAAAGTTACGAAATTAATAGGGCAAAAAGAAGGTTTAAGCCAGAAAGAGCAAATTAATATTGTAAAAACATTTGAAGAGAGCGATGACAATGTTTTGGTTGGGACTTCAATAATGGAAGAAGGTTTAGATATTAAAGGCGCTAATACGGTAATATTTTATGAAGCTGTTGCCAGTGAAATAAGAAAAATACAAAGAGCGGGGAGAGTAGCAAGATTAGAAGCAGGAAAAATAATATTCTTAATAACTAAAAATACCAGGGATGAAGCATATTTCTGGTCAGGTTATCAAAAAGAAAAAAGAATGAAAAAAACATTATATAATTTAAAGGACAAAAATATTAAGGAATTTTTAAAAGAAGATGGCTAAAATTATTGTTGATTATAGAGAAGATAAGAAAATTGTCAAGGAGTTATATAAACAGAAAATAGATGTTGAAGTAAAAAGTTTGATTTCAGCGGACTTCGTGATGCAAATTAAAGACATAGATGGTCATGTTAAAGATCTAGCAATTGAAAGAAAAACAATTGGTGATTTTTTAAATTCAATCATAGATAAAAGGATTCTTACACAATTAATAGCTCTAAAAGAAAACTTTCCTTTGCAATTATTAATTATTGAGGGTGAAGAAAATATTTATAGAATAAGAAATTTTCATCCAAATTCTATCAGAGGAATGTTATCCAGCATAGCTATAGATTATCAAATTCCGATTCTTTATACAAAAAATTACAGGGATACTGCTGCTTATCTTGCTTTAATCGCAAGAAGATTGGAAAAACCAAAAAGGCATATTAGTTTAGTCAGTAAAAGAAAACCCTTGACATTGAAAGAACAACAAGAATACCTTATTGAAAGTTTGCCGGGAATTGGTCCAAGTTTATCCAAATCTTTATTAAAAAAATTTAAATCTGTAAAAAATGTAATTAATGCCAAAGAAGATAAATTACAAAAAGTTGAGAAAATTGGTGAAAAGAAAAGTAAATTAATAAGAGAAGTTCTTGATTCTGATTATAAAGATTAAAATATCATATTTATTAAACTAAAAACCATAGCAATAAATCCAATAACAATAAACGTAAGAGTATCTGATAACTTTCCGAATTTTAATGTAAATAAACC
>ERZ1292623.709-Hain-H51-01um-R1-709-length-34305-cov-6_pt3 | contig 21089 bp, 29 predicted proteins | sample MGYA00564398_ERZ1292623 | MGnify/ENA primary metagenome ERZ1292623 (study PRJEB36523, sample SAMEA6512633) | groundwater metagenome | collected 2019-01-07 | study: AquaDiva: Metagenomics assemblies of 32 groundwater samples | reverse complement strand
TTCACTCCAAAGCCAGCCGACCAGGGATACACGGCAATCGTTGCCTCAGAAAACAAGTTGTGCGCCAGTGCGATGAACGCACCGTCCGGCGAGAACGCTACCTTGTTCGCTTGCGAGGCATCCGGCGGATCGGCCGGCGCGGCAACCCGAGTCCCGAGCGTCCCGCCAGAGAACGGGTAGACCGATACTTTGGCGCCCGAGGAGTGAGCGACAGCCAGATAGTCACCAGCGGGAGAAAAGGCGACCCCCACGGATGTTCCTTCCGGAACGGTCGCGGGATTGGCGAGCTTGTCGCCGAACCCGGCAGCAGCAGCCGCGCTCGGCCTGGAGAAGGCACGGGCTCGCCGGGGGCTAAGAGCCCGCAGCCGCCAACCCGAAACCCCGCCAGGCCGTCCCATCGAACCCGCCTTTCAAAGTTGGAAGCTGGGAAGTGGGCATGCCACCACTCTTTCCGCCGGGCCATTACTGGACTCCGGTTCCCAGCCTCCTGTTTCGGAGCTACGCGGCCGACTCGGGATCGTTCGTGGCGGGCACGCGCCGGCCATCCTCCAGCCCGTGAGGCTCCCCGTCCCAGGTCTCCAGGCTTTCCAGATCGCCGAACCGATTGAGGTACTTCGTCAGTTCCGCGGACTGGGCGGCCGACTTCTCCATGACCTCGGCGAGTTGCTTGCCCACCGTGGCGTTGATCCCGGTCAGTTCCTCGATCTTGGCGGCTTGGATCTTGATGACCTCGCGAAGCTGGCTCGTCTCGTTCCAGTGCCGGATCTCGGTCTCGCCGATCTTCTGGGCGAACCAGTCGGGGAGAACGATGGGCCTCGGGGCTTGCTGCTGAGGCCCCATCATCGCGGCCTGCATCTGGCGCTGCTGGTTCTCGGCCTGCTGGTGCTGCTGGTTCTGCATCTGCATCGTTCGGTTCCTTCTGCGGGGAGTGGGGAGGAAAAGCAGGAAGCCAGCCCTCCCCAGGTCTGGCTCCCTGCGCTCGAACCACGGATCGGCGTCCGGGCTCCAACTACGAACTTAGTTCGCGGCCCACAGGCCAATCGCTTCGCCCTTGGACTCGATCTCGCCGACTCGGACGTGCAGGTTCTGCACCTTGTACAGGAGCGTGATGAGTTCGGCCGCGTTCACGAAGCCGAAGGGGGTCGTTTGGGTCACGGCTTGGATCGCTTCGTCCGGGGTGCCTTCGGCGTCGGCAATGGTGAAGGCCGGCTTGGCCGCCGTCAGCGCCGTCGGCTGCACCACCGGGGCCGTGCCCCAAAGTCCCAGCTTCTGAGTCGTGGCCGACAGGATCGTCAGCTTCTCGTTCGAGTCGGTCGAGTCAAACACCATCATGTCCGCCCCGCCGGTGATCTTGACGGACAGCGCGTCCGCCAAGTTGTCGGTGAACGTGATCTCGCTCTGGCCAGTGGTCCCGGAGAAGATCAGATCGCCGCCGGCAAGGAGCGTGGCGTTGCCGGTGGTCAAGGTCAGGCCCGCCGCCAAGGTGCAGAGCTGGGCCGCGTCGAGCTTCATGGCTTCCGTCAGCACGGACGGGGCCGCGTCTGTTGCCGTGAAGAAGGTCATCACGCCAGGGCCGCGCGTGGTCGCCACGGTCCCCGTGCATTCGAAGCGGATCTCCGTGGACTGAACCCACTCCCCAGCCGCCACGCAGGCGTAGCCTCGGAGCGTGAACAAGTCGTCGCCGCTTGTGACGACGGTTGGAGAAGCCGCCGAGCCGCGCGCCTTGCGGAAGTCCAGGCCCGGGCCGGTTGCCACGGCCCCCACGCCAATCCAGCAGAAGCGAGGATCGACCACGCCGTTATACAGCCCCAGATCCACGCTCTCGATGCTCTGACCGATGACCAACACGGGGACGTTCGTGGCGGTCCCGGCGGGCATCTGGAGGAGCCCCTCGTTCGCGTTGGCGTCCGTGGTGTCCCACGAAAACCGCATGTCGTTCGAGCCGCCGACCCCCAGCATCACGTCGTCGCCCATGTGCAGGGCCATCGCGTCCGTCGTCGTGACGACTTGCGCGACCAGCGTGCCGCCCGCGTTCTCGATTGAGAGGGCGTCGGCCAGGTTGCTCGGGACGTGAATCTCGGGGACGCCCGTGGCTCCCGAGAAGGTGAGGACCGAGAAGGATGCCGCGCCACCAGGGCCAGCCACCCCGTCGTTGAAGATGATCGACCAGCGGTAGGTTCCCGAGGCCGTGAGCACGGAAAACAGACCGCAGTTCTGGCCGGCGTCCGTGAACGTCAGCGTCGTGGAGCCCACTTCGTCGTAGCCGCCCGTGACCGTGACGACGACATCGCCGCCATCCGTCTGGAGGTTCAAGACGACGAACTGCCCGGCCTTGGTGGGCGCGGGTAGCGTGCGGGTTTCGGCCGCCGCGGAGACGAAGAAAAAGATTTCGCCCCATCGCGTCACGCGGAGGGTTTCCGCATCTGTGACCGAAGGCTTGCGGAACTCCGCGCTGTTCATCTGCTGCAAGACGTTGTGGGCTGACATGATCTATTTCTCCCGGAAAGGGTTATGGTCCGCAATGCGATTACATGCGGGACCAGAGGGCGTTGCAGCTCGTGGACGACGAGTTGCGATGGAACCGAACTTCGATGATCGGAAACCCGAATGCGTCGAAGGTGAAGAAGCCCGGCGTGTCGTCGGCCGGGGTGTGGATCTGGTAGTTGACGTTGGCGATCCCGTGCAGGGCATCGACCACCACCAGCGTGTCGCAGAAGAACTCGGTTTCGATGATCGCTTCGCCGGCCAGACCGGGGAAGTTCCCGGCCGTGCAAGTCAGCGAGTAGAGCTTGGTCGGCCACCAGAGTTGTGTAGAACCGAGAGCCCCGCCAACAACTTGCCAGCCGACGACATCCATCAGCATCGTCTGGTTGTTCGATCCCAGCAGGTACGGCCAGAGCTTGATGTTGTTGGCCGCCTCGCCCATTAGGTTGCCAGACCAGAGGAGCCCGCCGCTCTTGCTGCCAGCGACTTCCGGGCCCGTGTCTCGCGATTGGGTCGCACCATCGGCCGTTGCCGCCGACCACGGCCCCAGATAGGGCGCGTAAGCCAAGCTGGCCAGGGTGGAGAAGGTGGCCGACCGGTCGGCATTCGTCGAACGGACTTTGCGGCCACTCTCGAGTTGCGTTGTGATGACCATGTTCAGTCCGTGTACTGGGTGCCGTTGTAGCGGAGTGCGGAAGACAACCCGCGGCCATCGGCGAAGCGGGCGAAGTCTGGGCTATCGTTGGAAGGATCGCCGTTGTAACCGAGTCGATCCGGGGCGTAGAGGTCACTGTCCATCGCAATCGACCGCTGGAGAGATTCCATGTACTCCTGCTTGACCACCGCAAGGTTGGCCCCGTCGTTGACGAGGGCCTCGCATTGAACCAGGCAGGCCAGCCGAAGCGTCTCGCCGATGATCTCCCCGCCGAGCGGATAGTTGTCGCTGGTCAGGTGGTCGGGGATCGCCCGGTATTTGTAGATCAGCCGGTAGATCGCATCGGCCATCGGATAGGGTAGGAACTCGTAGCGCTGGCCCGTGGCCGTGACGAAAGCCTTGGGCCGGATGGCAGCACACTGGATCGTCCCGGTCCGCGCGGAGCTTTGCCGCCGCGCGAGAATGTCCCCCAGGCCGACGATGGGGATTATCTTCCGGCGGTTGTTCTCGGGGACGTAGTAGAGCGGCCCAACCATCCCGCCAAAGTTGTCGTCGAGCGTGTAAGCCGAGCGGGCGAGTTCGTAGGTCGATCCCGCCGAAGCGGCCACGGTCAGATCGTCGAGCGTGACCTGGGAGCCACTGTCCCGCGTGTTGATCGAGTAGGCCACGTTGCTGACGATCAGATCGCCATCTGCGGCCCAGGATGGGAACGTGCCGCTGGCGAGCGTGACGACGCCGGCGACAATCGTGACGGTTCCCGTGGAGTACGGTTCAACCGTGGTCAGTTCGGCCGAGGGTTCCATGAACCGCCAGCGATGGGCGGTATAGACGCGGCGCTGGGCCGCTTTGAGCGTGTCGAGGATTTGGGACGTTTGCTCGCTGGACCAGTTCGCCGGGGTCCGCGTGTACCCCAACCGCCAGCCGATATCGGCGCGGAAGTCGGAATACTTCGGGCTGAGGGTTGATTCGGCCAAGGCTCAAACTCCCGGAAGAAAGACCAGTCGCGCCCGGGCGGGGAGGGGGGGCCGCACCCGGCGCAACTGGGAGCACACGAAAACTATGCCGCGTTCTCCTGACCCCACGCCCACCAGCGCAGATCCAGTAGACGCGCGGCCGTCGTGGTGTTTTTCGCCGAGAACATCGGGCTCATCTCCTCGTCGCCGGGGAAATGGGTCGTGCTCGACGCCTGGGTGGCCGTGATGTACGTGGTGGTGTACTCGGCCCCGTCCAGGAAGATGCGAATCCGCTTGTCGGCATCCGCGCCCTGGAACCCGGCCGGGACGAACAGCCATCCCGCCTTGTACCAGGTGTCAACCGCGATCGTGCCGATGCTGACGTCCACCCGCGTTCCGCTTTCCTTGTGGTAGCAGAACTTGAGCGTCGTCGGGGCATCGACCGAAACGTAGAAGCCGATGAAATCCTTGTCGGCGAACGTGTTGTCCGTGTCCGGAAGGAAGTTCTCGACGGCCAGCCCCTCTTGGGCCATGCCCATGAAGACCGTTCCGCTCGTGACCTGAGTCGGCAGCCGGAAGCTGGTCTCGAACCGAGTCGGTTGGCAGCCGTCGTTCCCGGCCGTGACGGAGATGGCTCCGAGCACGCCCGTGATGTCGCCGAGCTGCATGTTCACTTCGTCGTTGTCGGTGGTGTCGTTCGTCAACCGAATCCCACCGCCGGTGACGGTGGGCAGGTTGGCAATCGAGCCGCCGGTGTCTTCCCACGACTGGTAGCAACCGGCCGCGCTGGCATAGCGCCCGAGGTTAGAGGATACGGCCGTGGCCTTGCCGAACCCCATGAAGTCGTCCATCGCGAACCGCGTCTTGGGCCCGCCGCCGGGAATGATCGCGCTCTGGCGACCCCGGAAGTCGAACCCGCCCCAGAGGGCTTCGGAAAGCTGCGTGCTGGCAGGCATCCCGCTTCGAGTGATTTGTCCCATTTTCTAACTCCGAATATCTGGTTTTGGTTGATTGTGAGATTATGACGATCAGCAGCCGATGGCTTAGATCGCCGCGAGACAGTACCCGGCCGCCCGACGGTTGAAGCACCGCAGGTTCAGCCACCAGTCCTTGTAGACCTCCCACATGCTGTGCCCGTCCTTGTTCATGATCGGGCCCGTGCGAACGGCCCAGCGGCCGGTCTTGTGGTAGACCTGGAACTGACCCCAGTTGACCCCGTAGATGGGATTGCTGGTGTCGTTGTTGGTGAGGTAGGCGACCCACTCGATGGGCCGTCCGTAGAACTGGGCCCCGCGGCCCGCGGCCACGTCCGAACCGAGGTTGTCGTTCTGCGCACGCAGCAGGAAACGCATCGCGGCCCACACGGCGTAGGTCGTGTAGTACGAGTACATATCGCTGCCAGCCGTCAATTCCGGGGTCGGAACCGGGGCCTTGAACTGCGTCTTCTCGTTCGCCGCGATCCACTTCTCGATCAGATCCTCTTGGGAGTACGCGTCGTAATCGGCGACGTACGCTTTCCACTGGGTGACTGTCGAGGGGTTGAGGTTCGCCACGAGCGTGTGACCCGAGGGAGCCCCGCCCAAGAAACCTTCCTGCCCGGCCGTTGGCTTGACCAGATAGTACGGGATCGACAGCAGGTGGTTGTCCGTCGAACTGGGCGGCAGGGTCCACATCTGCTCTTCCAGCAGAACCATGAAGTCCTGATCGGCCCCCTGCTCATTGGCGAGCACGGTGTCGATGATCGTCACACGATCCGACTGGAATTCCTTCTCGTCGATGTCGTAGGTCCAGCCGGTCGTCATCTTCCGCCACGGGGTCTTGGCCGTGGTGAACTGATCGCCGCTGGTCAGGCGGTCGGTCTGGAACATCCCGGACATGCGAGCGTTCGCGTTGGTGCCGGTCTTGACCTTCCAGGTGAGTTCCGCGCCGCCGTCGCTACCCAACCGCTTGCCGTCCGTGACGCGCTTGGCGATGGGGTAGTTCTGCGACGTGTAGGACAAGTTGACGTACTTCGACTTGTCCGCGTTTTCCAGAGTCGCCGCAACGTAGTCGGCGAGTTGTGCAGGGGTCACTACTGACATATTGATGGTCCTCGCGAAGGAGGAGCGGGGTTACTTGGCGGCCGTCTCGGCAACCATGTCGTCCCACATCGCCTTCAGATCGGGGTTGTCTGCGGGGTGTTTGCTGACGCCGGCCGCCACAGGGCGCGTCCGGCCTGGAGTCGCCAGGCGCTGAGGTTTCGTCACGACCTTTTTGATCGCTTCGTCCTTGCGCTTGTCCAACTCCTCCGGGAAGAAGAAGCGGGTGTACCCCTCGATCAGCTTCTTGAGGTTGGGCTTTTCGCCCTGCCGAAGCGCCTCGAAGTAATCGGGGATCACCTTGGAAAAGACCTTTTCACGGCGGGCCAGAAGCTCGCGCGGCGTCTTCGTGAATTCGTCGGCCCCGAACAACTCGGGATCGACAGCACGAATCGTCGCGTCGAACGTGTCGCGGAACTCTTCACCTTTCCGCTTGTTCTCGGCTTCCGTGAACTTCCCGAGTTCGCCCCGCAGTTCCTTGACCACGGCGTTGTTCGCCTTGACAATGGCCTTGAAGGCGGCCTGGGAAACTTCGTCGAATCGCAACAGGTCGAGACCTTCGGGCATCGGATCTTCGACTTCCTCCGTGCCCGGCTTCTCCTTCGCGGTAACGCCCGCGGGGGCGGCGGATAGCTCCGCACGTAGCTTGGTTTCGCGAGCGATGGTCCGAATCAGCGCCTTGCGGCTGCCGAACTCGAGGGCTTCGTCGCGGTTGATCCCGTGCTGTTCGGCCAACCAGGCGGTGTCGTCGTCGAGCCAGGTCGCCGGCTCGTCTTCCTTCTTGGCCTGATCGTCGTCGGTGTCGTCGTCATCGCCCGAATCGACCTTGGCCTCGGGCGCGCGGCCCGCGAGGATGCGGTCGATTTCGGCGGCGTCGTCCTTCCCGAAGGAAAGCTCGGGCTCTTTGGCGGTTTCGGTCTTGGCTGGCAGGTTGATCGGCATTTGGGTGTGCTCCCGTGAAAAACGAAAAAGGGGGCCGGCGATTTCTCGCGCGGCCCCCTTTACGGGCAGCGAAGGTAAGGGCTTCTCCCGGCTCATGACTTCCGGTTCAGCCTTTCAAGTTTGCCGGCGATGATTGCCGGCCCCCATTGGTGCTCCTAGATTTTCAGCGCGACGAAGTCCGTGAACGCGGGATCGTCCTCCGACACGGTCAGCAACTCGGCGGACTCGACGTTGCGGAATGTGGCCTTCACGAAGTGCGAGCCGTCCTCGCGGCGCTTGATGCCGGCCCCTTCGCAACGCCACATATCGTGCATCGCTTCCCAGGTTGACCGCCGCGCCCAGGGCGATTCGGGGATGAAGCTCTGGGCGAGCTCAAGAGTATCCTCGGTCGGCTCCGTGGCCTTGACGCTCGCCGGCAAGCTGGTGGCCTTGGCGATGATCTTCTTCGAGGCCAATTGCTCGGGAATGCCGGGGACCTGCGGATCGCTCGGACCCAAGAGGTCGCCCTTGTTCTCCGGGTGCGGGGCGCGGCCGATGCTCGGTTGTTTCTTTTCGGATGCGGTGATTTCCGGTGCGGCTGGCATGCGTGTGCTCCTAGGAAAAGATCCCGTCCTGATTGACCAGCCCGCGGGCCCGGGCGAAATCCCGCTGGTGCCTGGCGCTGGTGATGATCGGCTGGCCCTTCGAGTTGTAGTCGGTTGGACAACCCATCTTCTTGTTGTACTCGATGTTGGCCTGAATTTGCGAGGTATGAACCCCGCACGAGAGCGACGGCTGGCCGCGCGTGTAGCTTTTGTACTTCTTGAGCTTCTTCGCCGGGGCGTCGGTGATCTCCACGACTTCGCCCAGTTTCTCGTCGTAAATGAAGCGTCGGCCTTTCACTTCGGCGTCTCCTCGGCGACTTCAAACTCCCGCTGAAACTCGCCCACGAGAACCGTCACTTTCATCTGACAGGACTCGCAAGTGAAGCTGACGGTCTTGCGGTCTTTGTCGAAGACCCACGGCATCGTGCGATCACACGAGCAGTAAACTTCCGGGATGCAGAGCAGTTTCACTTTCATGAGCACCACCGCACCATTCCGTCGAAAGCGTCGGCCGCAGCATGGTAGCCGAGCAGCCTGACAATCCGGGACAGGATCTTGTCGGCCTCAATGTGGTTGTGTTCGTGGTCAGCTTCGCGCTCGCCATCCCGCCCAGCAATCGCGACCAGCTTCGCTTCGAGCATCGTCACTTCTTCGCGAAACTCCCGCCGAAATTGCTGGTAGGCCCACGTTTCCGGCCCTGAAACGCACGACATCCGCGGCCCCCCGTTCGCCGTACACCAAGCGAGTTTATCGTCGATGGTCCCGTTGTACGGAATCTTCACGTCGGCATAGTTCATTGCATTTCCGCCATCTGCATTCCGGGGTTCATCGGGCGACTCTGTCGAAGTCTCTGAGTCTCTCTCTGTTTCTGCGAAGAAATCGGGCGAGCATCGATCGATGTCCAGGGTCGTCTCGCCAATTTCTCGGAAAGCGCTTCTCTATTCCACCGATGATAATTTGGTGCAGACGACGTTTCTGTGGTGCGGCCGAAGAAAGACCAAGGATGGCCTGGAGGTTGCCGGCCGCTTGGTTGAATTCTCGTATAATTGCTGCTTGCATTCTCATTGCATTTCCGCCATCTGCATTCCGGAGTTCATGGGCATTTCAACCGGGGCCTGTTGCGGCCCAGCGTTCTGCCGAATCTGCGTGCGTTGGGTGATGGCCGGCTTCATCTGCTGGTGACTCGCCCCGCGCCCCGCGCCCTGGTCGCGATCCGTCAGGGGCTGGGCCGCTTCGATGATGTCGATCACTTCCGGGAGATTCTCGTACTCGCTGAACATGCGGGCGATCTTCTGGAAGCTGAGCGAGAGACCTTGTTGCTGGAGCATCGGCATGGCCGGCAGCATGACCCCTTGAATGAAGCCGATGATAGCCTTGCTCTTGTCGCTCGGGCTCTTGTAAGCCTGGGAGTACGCTTGAACTTCGATGTTGTAATCGACGAACATCCCGCGGCGATGGGCCGGCGTCCAGGTGGTGTCATAGCTGATCCCGTTGCCGAGATCCTCGCTGCCGGGCTCAACCCACCCTTCGTGGTTCCAGAGCATCAGGCCGAGATCCTTGCAGATTCCCGTGGTGAACCGCGTGACGCGGCCCTGCATCTTGGCGATCTTGTTCGATACGTCCTCGCGAATCATCCGGTCCTGGCCGGCCGTGCTCGACATGGGGCCGAGGCCGAGGATCGCCTGGAGGTTCCCGGCCGCATGATTGAACAGTTCGTAGACGTTCGAGGCGAAGGCGAAGGTGCCCTGATCGGCCCCGCCCATCTTCACGAACTTCACCCCATCGGGATCTTCCGTCTTGCACCCTTCGCCGTCTGGTGTCGAGTTCGCCCGCTCGACGGCATCGGCATTGGACCCTTTGAAGAGGTAGATATCCTTCTGCCGCCGCGCCTGGCGGGCCTGTTTCCGCAGCAGGTCATTGTAGAGCAGGTGAAGCTCGAACAGTTCGTAGGCCGGCGGTACCGGCATGGTGTTGTCCAGCAGATCGTCGAAGGCGAGCCGGTGGTAGGGGCCATTTTCCGGGCCAACCCACTTCTCATCGTTCAGCCGAACGGTTTCGATCTGGCCGTCCTCGCGAACCGGGACGGTGATGATGCGGTTCTGGAACGGCAGGTAGAATTCCCCGAGGAGAATCATGTCCTCGATCTCATCGCGGTCCACACCGTCGTCCATAACGCTCGAGGATTCACCGTCCCGGTGCCGCGGGTATTTGCTCGTCGGGGTCAGATCCTTGGTCACTTCCCGATCGAACCGGCCGTCCGCCTTCACTCGTTCCAGCGGGGCCGAGAACAGGTGCCCGCAGAATCGCACGTCGTCGAAGCAATCCACGGCAGTGTCGTGAACCCAATCTTCGAGCGAGATGGGCTTGGCCGAGGGATAGCCCAGGTCGTACTTCGCCCCGGAGATCTCAACCTCGAAGCCGTCCGCAAGGCAGACCTTGACGATGCCCACCCCGAAGTAAGCGTTCATGATCGAAGTGTCGATGGACGCTTTCAGGTCGATCCGCTTGATGAGCCGGTTCAGCGCCTGCTGGTAGCGGAAGGCGAAACCCTTGAGGGCCTGCTTTTCGGCCGTGGCCAGGATGCGTGGATCTTCTCCCGAGAGGGCCATCTGGTAGGCCGAGGCGCACTGCTTGATGAGGTTCAGGTAGACCGGTTTGGGTGCCCCGCGCTTGCCGTAGCGGTGGCCAGCGAACTCGCGGAGAAGGGCGCGGCGTTGCATGCGGAAGGGGCGAAGCGTCTCCCAGCTCGTTTGCACGGCCTTCTGGAGGCGGGTCATTTCCAGTTCTGCGGTGGCCGCCAAAGCTGCTCCTTCAAGAAGGTGCTGCGTTTCGTATCCGGATACCACCACTGCCCCGTCCGGTCTTAGCTTCACACTCATCCGCAGATGAGCATGAAGCCGGGCAGTCCTGTCCCACTCACAACGCAGCTAGTGGGCCTAAGCGACGCCGAAGCGTTTCGTCCCAACGGACTCATCAGGCTTAGTATCAGTCGTCCTCGTAGGCTAAGGCTCGTTCCCGCTTCTGGATTTCCAACTCTCGCCAGTCATCGGACGCATAGACGGGGGCCGCTTCCTTCGTCTGCGGGGCCTCTATCGGCTTGTCTTCGCAAACCCAACAGGCCAATGCGTCTGCAATCACTTGATCTCCATGATTGTCGCTGCGGGCTGATGGGTCAAGCGATGTTGCCGCGGCCTTGTGCTCGATCCGGCCGTCTCCCGTGAAAACGTAGTTCTCGCACTCGCGCACCGCGGCCTCGCTGTGGTTGATGAATTTCTTGCTTGCGAGGCGGGCCTGATAGCGGTTCAGCAAGAGCCCCTTGGTCGAATCGTCCGTGTGCCAGCCGGGTTCATCGCCCGGTTTGCGGTTGCCGAATTTCTTCTCGTTCTGCCTGTAGTAGATGTTCGAGTAGCCCTGAACGGACACCTGTTTCCCGAACGAAATGCCCACATTGCCGTTCTTCTCCCAGATCAGGTAGGCCCCGTTGAACCAGCGGGCCAGCCCGACAGCCAGGTCCGCGAACTGCATCGGCCCCATGTGGTTGTGAGCGTACTCGCCGACCTTCTCGCCCGTCTTCCGGTTGACGATGGATAGGGCCGAGTCGCTGGCACCCGTGCCCGCCGAGATGTCCGCCCCGATGACGAACGTATCTTCCGGGAGAAAGAGGCGGCCTTCGGCGTCCCGCGGAATCCAGAGCTTGAGTCGTCCGCCAGGATGCTCAGTGAACTCCACCGTTCCATCCGGGAGGACGTCGATGCTGCCGACGTGCAGGGGCGGGTGGTCGATGCAATGATCGCGAACGTGCTTCTCGATGACGTCGATGTCGAAGGGTTTGGCGCTGGCCGCTTCGGGGTTGATGTCGAGGTCTTGCGCGATCTGCGAGGGGATCGGGTTCCGCTTGCACTCGGCATCGTAGTAGACGCTGCGGAGTTTCCCGTCGTGAATGAACTGGTAGCCGGGTGGGAATTTGTAGTCGTCGAGGAATTCGACGTGGCCAGCGGTCGCGCGGTACAGCCCGCGTTTCTGGACGGGATGCTTCCACCACGGGAGCGTAATGACCTTGCCCCCGTTCTTCTGCATCATCTTGATGAGATCGTAGTACGCGCCCGTGGTTCCCAGGTAGGTGCTATTGACGAGGCGCGTCTTGGTTGTGAATTGAAGACCGTGCAGAACGGCGTATCCAACCTTTGGCTGGTATTGGGCATATTCATCGACCAGCGCCACGGTATTTCGGCCACCTACACCAGCACCACCAGTTGTTGCCGACCCGGTGAAAACTGCCCCAGTCTCCACGTTCTTCATCACGTTCTTCGCACGATAAACCTTCGGAGCCATCCAATACGGTTCGTTCTCGTGGATGTGTTCGACACGCTGAAAGAGGGCGTCCATGTCGCCAGACTTGTCCACCAGATCCTGATCGCGGGACATGAGCAAGCATTTGAATCCAGGCGACCAGTGAAAGAACCAGTCGCACGTCCCGACGCAAAAGCATGTTGCGCCTTGGTCGCGGGACTTCCTCACCCCTACATCCTCAAAGCCGATCGCATTGGCAATCTCCAGGATCGCTTCGTCTTGATGCTCGTAGGTGATGAAGGGGACGGTGGGATCGAGCCCGAGAGAAATGTTTCGCGGATCGTATGTCCACACCGCGAAGTTGAACCAAAACAGAATGTCTTGAGAGCAGACGGTCTTAAGTTGGTCCTGAACCGTCTTGTCGTGGTGCGCCTTCTCCAGCCACCACTTCCTCCACTCCAGATTTTCTTCGGCGTTCTTCGGCGTATTGGCGTAGAAGCGCGTCGATTTTATCGACTTGCGTAGCATTCAATCTGTCCTGCACTGGGTCGTCTTCCGCAGCGGCTTCGCTCTTGAGACGACGGGCGATGTACTTCTCGATGAACTCCCGCTGAGCAATCGGGCTGCCCGTGGCCATTTCGAGGATCTTGTAGGCGGCCGGGCCCGGGCAGGTTTCCATGTTGCAGGCGACCGGCCCGTGGTCGAGATTCTCCATCACCCATTCGATCACGACCAAGATGGGGACGCGGGTCTCGCGGGTGCGGTTGACCAGATCGAGCATCCGCTGGCGACGCTGCCGATCGAGGTCGAGCTCCTCGGACATGGTGCTCGATTGGCTGTGCGGCGCGGGGGCTGGCGGCTCTTCCGGCCGAGGCCCCCGCTTCTTGCCGATGAGCGGCTTGAAGTTCTCGATGACGGCGTTCCAGGCGATTTCGGCGGCGCGGAGTCCGCGCTCTTCCGCATCCTCAACCGCCAGGAGCGCGGGGGATTTCATCGCATGACGGCGGGCGGTTTCCCGGATTGGTTTGGCCTCTTCCCACCAGCCATCCGCCTTGAGCCTCGCTTCGAGTTGGGCGCGAGTCTCGCCGAAACGAGTTGGAAAGCACTGGAGCGCTCTTCGACGTGGACGTGGCATGGGACCTCTGATATGATTCCGAGGTCGAAAGCCATCGACGTTTCGCGGGAAAGCCCGGCAGACTCCAAGCTGCCGGGCTTTTCTGTTTTCTGGTGTTCTGGTAAGGTCGATCTTGCGAGAACAGCCCTGCGGAGAAGCCCGACAGTTTCGACTGCCGGGCTTTTCTGTTTCTCAGCCGCAGTTGGGGAACAACCGCAGTCGCCCGAGCAGCCGGCGCACCGGACGGGCTTTGACCACCCGCGCGGCGGCACGGACGGGGGCCTGGACGACGCGAGCCACGGGCCGGCGGCAGGAGCCGGAATCGCAGGGACCGAGAAGCATCAGGGACAGGAGCAAAGCATTCATTTCAAAAGTCCTCTCTCGCGGATTCGATCATTTTCGTGACGCACTTTTGGCACCTTGGCAGCAACGGCTTGATCTCTTCTGGTGTCTTCCCGATGTGAATGAGTCGCGCGAACTGAGCTCTCTGGTCCCTGAAAGTCATGGGTTTCCCGCAGTGTTTGCACTTCTTCTTCTTCAGGATTCGGCCGGGGAGTTTGCGTTCCATCAGAAATCTTCGTCCACACGGGCATCGGTAATCAGCCTTCGGAGTGGGAACTCATCCGCGTGCGTATTCGCTGGGATGGGCTCCCGGACAATCCTGAGAATGTCCAGAAATGCGGGATTCCGCAAGTCGTCATTGCCGAGAGCGGCTTCGCAAAGCGTCTCGATGTTATCGAGCTTCGACAAAATGCAGAAGAGCTTCCAAGCGTCGCTCATATCCGCCAGTCGCGGACCTGGGTAATCGCGAACGCCCATTGCGAGGAGCTTTGCACGTTCCCCCAGGAATCGACCCCGAAGCCGCCTTCCATGTCGCCCATCGGAATCCCCCAGTCGTAATCCCACGAGTTGGGATACGGGACGACGTAGCTCGACCCCTTGCGCTTCATGGCCACGTAGCAGATCGAGTGCCCCTTGCGCCCGACCACGACCGGATGCTGATTCAGCAGGGCGGTCCCCATCTGCGCGGTGTTGCGGATCACATGCCGCTCGAACAGCAAAAACCTCTCCGCGGTGGTTGTCCACAACGAAGGAAGAGCGGTGCCGAACCCGCGGGCCGGATGGACGTGGCTGAATCGTTCACGGTTCTCGGGCGTGTCCAGGGGGAGGATGCCGCGGGTTTCGAGTTCTTCCATCCCGTCCGATACCATCGCCCCGCTTTGAGCAGACCGGCCGATTCGCTTGTAGAGCGACATAGCCGACAGCTTTACCACGTTCTCCTTGCCGAACTGACGGGCCTGCATGATCTGGTGGGCCTGGGCGCAGGCGTTGGCCACGCATGAGCCTTCGTTACCCTGGTCGAAGATCATCGTGACCAACCGCTCCGCGCCGCCGCCTTCGGCTTCTTGGGCTTCGATCAGCGATGGCCATTCGCTCTCCGGAATCACGGGAAACGTGTCGCCGTACTCGCGCACGCCGGCAAAGGTTTCGCCTGGAGGAGTCAGATCGCCCAGCACGAAGCGTGGATCTTTGGTGAAATCCACGTCGAGGAACTTGGGGTCGAAGTCCAGGGACATTGGCCTATCCTCCCGCCTTCTTGATGAGGTCCAAGACGCTCGCCCCAGTCACCGGCGTGCCCGGCTTAGATTCCAGCTTCTGACGCGCCACCACCTGCCCGGCCGAGTTGATGATCCCCAGGAACGGCACGTCGGCCTTTCCCGGAAGTCCCACCTTGGCGAGCTGCGCGGCGTGAACGTCAGGGTCGAGGAATTCGAGGGAATGCCCTTTGGCCTTGAGGTAGGCAGCTTCTGGCCCCGCGCGAAGGGCAGTGGACATGCGGGAGAACTCGGGCGTCGTCTGCTGGGATTCGTAGACGACGAACAGCTTCAAAGGGCCGACCACCGGGGCCGGTGGCACAGGGATGGGCGTTGGCGGCGTCGGCCCGGGGCCAGGGGGCGGGATCGGCGTGCCGCCTACCATGACGACGTGCTTGACCTTCGCGGGCTTCCCTCCCACGTCGCCGAACAGCCAGAAGACGTACCGGCCAGCGGTTGGCGAACTGAACGTGAGAATTCGACCGGCCTCGTAGGGACCAAGGTGCGGCGACTCGCTGGCCCAATCGACCCAAGTCGCATCGCCCTTGGCCCGGAGTTCGATGGACTCCCCGACGGCGCAGGACGATTTGCCCTCGACGGTCAGCGGGCCGACGACTTCCACGGCCGGTACCGGATCGACGGTAGGCGAGGGCGCTGGGGCACAGCACCCGGCCAGGAAGACGAGGATGAACATGGTGCGGTTCATCAGACGGGCTCCGTATTGGCGCGGTCCATCGTGAACAGTCGGAGGATCGCGAGGATGACCTCGGGGTTCGCAACAAGCCAAGCGAAGAACTCGGCAATCGGTCCACGAGGCAGCGCGTCGCGAGCGGCGATGGCCCACTTGCCCTTCGCCTGCTCGATCGCTTCGTCGATCTCAGCATCTTCCAACTCGGAGATATCAAGCCCGTTCAGTTTGGCCAGTCGGCGAACCCGGCAGCGAAGCGGGCGATCCCTGGCCCCCAACCCCATTGTTTCCAGAAAGGCCGGAGCCGGCATAAGCGGAACTCGCACGGCAGATCCATCCGGCGCGGAATTGATCGCTTTCTCGCGGCCAACCTCTGGCGAAGGGGGGCTCGCTGGCGGCGGAATCGTCAGCGTGAACTTCCGCACGAACGCGACGATCGATTCCAGCACCGAATCGTCCTTGGGGCTGGGGGTCCAGGACACGACGATCCGCGCGAAGGCGACCAAGTAGCCCACCGCTACGCCGATCTCGATCCAATGCAGCTTGACCCAATTCCATACTTCCATCGGGTTCAAAGATCACCTCAATTCCTTGGCTCCTGCGGCCTAGCGGCCTGGGTTCTTCTTCTCGAACTCGTCGTTTGCGGAGCGGATGGCCGACTCAGAGGGATCGCCTTCCCCCAGTGATTCAAACTTGAGCCGCGACAGAACGGCCTCTTGTACGTACGTCGCACGCGCTAACGTGCGGTTGGTCTCCATCAGTGCCGCAGTCGATTCCTTGTTGGTCTCGCTGTGCTTTTCGCTGATCTTCTCGATTGCCCCGAGAAAGGACTTGTTGGCGTTTTCACGTTCCTTGCGACAATCTTCGTGCTCGGCCAGGAGTTTTGCATCGAAGCGGACCTCCTGCTTGTCGATGCGACCGTGAAAGTACCAGCCCAAAACGAGGGTCAACATCAGTGACCCGCCCGAGACGGCGAGCTTCAAGAGTTCGAGCATCCCGGCGACTTCGGCCTGGGCGAAGAATTCCATCAGTGGTCTGCCTCCTCGGTTTCGCAGTCCTTTTCGCCCATCGCGGTCAGCAAGCGGCTTTCCGCAGCGGCAGCTTTCACCGACCAGTGCTCGACGCGGGCCATCACCTGTTGCCGGTATCTCGCGGGACGTTCCGCCAGAAGTTCGAGGGGAACGCGGGCAAGACCGTTGGCGATTTGGAACTCCGTGAGTAGCGTCCACAGCCGCTCCGCGTACTTCACGCTCGCGCCCCTGATTTTCTTCGCGGCTCGTTGTTCCACGGAGGCCATGCCCCAAGCCTACGCTTCACGAACAAGCTTGGTCAAGGTAAGATCGAAGTGCCACCCTGGATGCCGGCGATAGAATTGCAGCAAAGACCGATATTCGATAGCAAAAGACCGATAATCATGAGCACCCGCCGAGAATTCCTGAAGGCCATCGCCGCCGCGCCGCTCGCGACCGCATTGCCGCTTTTGCCCGTGGAATCTTACGTTGCCAAGCCCGTCGAGCACGTCGTGAAGGTTTACGACCCAAAGACCGGCGAGCTCACCAATTGGGTGCTCATCCGCACACAGCCCGACGATCTCGAATGGATTTCCGTATCGGATTGAAACCAGCTAGCACTTTCAACCGCTAGATTTCTCCAGACCATCCGCGCCCGCATCTTGTAGCCGTTTCTCGGCACGCGATTTATTCGCGGAATTTCCTTGCGGATTTTCCGGGCGACGGTAACTTCGCTCTCCGGGTGGCGACGACAATTCAACTTTGAGCCTGGCCCCGCGCCGGATCGAACATCGCCACCCAGCATGTTCAGCCCGGCTGCGGGGTCTTTTCTTTTTGGAGTCGTCCGATGGGAAGCCCAGAAGATTCTGACGACGAGGATTTGCTGCTGCTGCACGAAGAGCAGATCCTGGCCGTCATCGCGAAGTGATTCACGCGGAAGAATCGGGAGGAGTCGGTTCGAGTCCGACAGAGGCCAGCGCAGCCCGATGGTGTAATGGTACGCACGCCCGAGTTTATCACCCAAAGGAGACACGATGAGTCGCAAAGGACGCCACAACGGTCAGATCCCCGGAAGAGAGCCGACCCCGGAAGAACTCCGGAGACTAATGGCCGAGGCCAGCCACCGGGCCACGATGATGCAGAAGACTCCAGGCGGGATCACATGCCACTACACCAACACGCCCAGTGCCCAGCAGGGGACTGTCGTCACGAACAAAGGCCAGATGTTCGCGTTCGGCGGGTTCACCAAGCTCGAACGCGGGGCGCTGGACCTCATGCAAACCCTGCTGGCCGAGACGCAGTTCGACGTGCTCGACGAGGAGATGATCGAAACCTACCGGCCGCTGCTCTGGAACACGGCCCAGATCGCGGTTCTGGCTGCGGGTGCCGTGCTGGCGAATTGCCAGATGGCCGAGAGCCCGCCCAAGGAAGAGCCCCAGGCGGAACCCGAGCCAGCGGCACCCAAGTCGAACATCATCCTTTCGGACGACGGGCCAAACCCGCCGGCCCCTGAAACCGTTGCGTGAGCACGAGCCCATGTCCGCTCGCTCAGGGTTGCACTTTTCCCGACGACGGCCCTGCGAATGCGACGGACACGGTGGGGGCGTTGGCCCCGCCTCTTACACCCACATCGCGCGGCCCGATGAGGAACGACATCGCCGGGAGGCCGCTTCTTCTTGGAGAAGTGGTCGAAAGCGAAACCGGAGATAAGCGGCCAAGACTCGGCACTGCCGAGCGTGAACACTCGCGGATAGACGGGGATGGACTGCCAGCCCAGTCACAAGCTCTGGCACCAGAAGCTAGCCCTGGAGTCGTACCGAAAGCGACATGAGCAAAGAGACAGGAAGCCGCTGCACTCCGCAAAACAAGATGGCCCCGCCGGTGGATGCCGGTGGGAATGGAGAGGGCTGAGCCCTCATCGCAAGGATCGCTGGTCTGCCGCACAGGATGGGGCGGGCCAGCGGGTTTTTCAACCACGGGAGAAACGCGATGGCAGCAAAAGAGGGATACCCACGAGCATGTCAGCCCGTTCTGGTTTCTGGGGGCTTGGCCATTTGGACTGGCGAACGATGGATGTCACGGACGCTCGGCTACGGGGACCGAGTGATTCATTGGAAGGTCCGATGGTGGGCCCCGCTCCTAGAAGACCCGCCCGAGAACGCGGTCTTCGTTGACGGGCATGTTCCGTGCCCTGTGTGTCACGCGAAAGGCATGGTCTTCGGCGTCTGCTACAACTGCAAAAGCACGGGCGTAATCGACCCGTTGGCGGGACTGGCCAACCCGTTCTCCGACCTTCCCATTCTCGCCGATCCGGCCGGCGGTGCCGCATGATCCCCGCGAACGACGACATCTGCCGTGCGGCCGCCGAACTGCGCTGGCTGGAGTTTTGCATCTTCCACTTCGGCGACGAAGAACTGCCGGCCGACGACATCCGCCGCATGGCCGAGGCCGGGGCGCGGGCCGAGAGAGTGCTGGCGGCGGCCAATCTCGCGGGGGCGAAACTGCTGCCTATCAACCACAACTTGGAGACCTAACCTATGGCATGCCCGAAATGCGACCACACGATGCAGAACATCGCCACAATCCCAACAACCACATTCTGGTGTCCTCGCTGTGGCACCATAAAGTTCATTCAAGGTGGACACGAGGAATCGGAAACGCCCAAAGGATTCGTCGAGCTTGAAAAGAAACTCGCGGAAACGCACCCGGATTGTCCGGTCCCTGGTGGTTTGCCTCATCCCATGTGCAAGGGGGCAGGCTGATGGAAACCGTCGTCGTCGTCATCCCGTGGGAATTCGACCATTCGCCAACCGAGCGCCGCCGCGCGATCTTCCGCCTGACCTGCTGGGTAGATCCCGGCGAGCCCAAGACGCGCGACTGCGACGGCTCCGGGCCGAGCATCGAGATCGTGGACGTCGAGGTCGACCGCGTCGAACGATGGGAGTTCTACCCAGGACTCGGACGGGGTGAGCGCAAGGCCGCCGACGCAGACGCGCTCGACCCGTCCATCACGGTCAACTACCGCAACTGGTTCTACCTGCGGATGCAGCTTGAAGATGCCGACTGTTTTGGCCGCGAAGTCCGCGAGGACGTGGCAAAGCAAATCGAAGAGGGCAAGGCCCGTGGATGAAAGATACTCCGAAGTCTTCTGCAAGATCATCGCCCTCCACGAAGCCGAGAAACGCCCGCCCCTGAACGGCACAATCGCCATCTATGACATTGGCGGGAACTGGTTCATCGCCGTGAATGGGGCGGAAAACGAGCAGGCTTTCCAGCGCAATGCCCGCGATGGCGTGCCTCTGCCGGAAGCGTCCATCCCACCTTTCTCGGCGCTCGTCTACTGGGGCGACTGGCCGGCGGGAATCATCGACCCCTACGGCGGCTGCCTTGCGGCCGGCGAATCGGCCAACGAAGACACGCTTTGCGCAGCACTGGATGCAGCGATCGCGAGTGTTGCAGAGGTCAAGGATGGCTGAACGACTCACCCTCCACATCGCCGAGTATCACGGGCCCGCCTCGCGCCGCTGGCTAACCAGCACGGCCCTGCGGCACGCGGCCCGATTCACCCGCGATGGAATCCTCTGGACGCCATCGGCGATGAAAGCATACCTCGACGGGTGCGCCCCGTTGGTCGAGTCGCCGGCACTGGAATTCGGTTCGGCCTTTCATGCCCTGGTCGAGGGCCAGACCATCGACGAAATCGCTTCGATCATGCCCGCCGGAATGAAGCGGTCCACGAACGAGTACAAGAAAGAGTGGCGGTTGGCGGTCGAGGAGAAGTACGGACCCGACCGGGTTGACCTCTCCTGGAACGAGTCCGAAGACCTTCGATCCTGCCACAACGCCCTCAAGGATTCGCCCATCGTCCGGGAACTCCTCGAAGATCCGTCCGTCGCAGTCGAGGGAACGATCCGCTGGGAAATGGGCCTGCCCGTGCAGGTGCGCCCGGACCTCGAAACACTCGGCCCCATCATCGACTGGAAGACGGCCGCCGATCCGCACGCATTCCCCTACCACATCTACAAACTGGGCTACCACCGTTCGGCATCGCTCCAGCGCCAGGGCGTTTACGAAGCCTCGGGCGAATGGAAGCGGTTCATCCACGTCGTCGTCGGCAAGAAGCCCCCGCACGATATCGTCTGCTACGAGCTGCCCGAGCGCGACCTTGATCTTGGCTTCCGCGAGAACTTGAAGCTGATCGCACAGGTGCAGGCGTGGATGTACGCGGACGCCTGGGAGAGCCATTGGGAGCGGGCAATCGTGAAGGCCGGCATGCCGGATTACCACCACGCGGATTCAGAGTCCGCTTTCATCGACGAAGAATTCGGAGGCGACGAATGAAAGTTGGCATTCGCTGGATGATCCGCCGGGACATGCCCGAGGTCCTCCAAATCGAGCATGCTAGCTTTGTGGCACCGTGGGAAGAGGAAGACTTCCTGCGAGCCTTGCGGAAGCGGACCTGCATCGGCGAGATCGCTGAGCACAAAGATAAGATCGTTGGATTTAACATCTACGAGTTGCAAAAGACACAGATTTACCTAGTGAACTTCGCCGTCGCTCCCTGGGCCAGGCTCAAGGGTGTTGGCCGGCAAATGATCGAACGACTGGCGAATAAGCTGATACTGCCTCGGCCTCGCCGAAACCGGCTGACCTTGATCGTCCGCGAGACGAACATCGGAGGGCAGCTTTTCTTCCG
>ERZ1292623.1586-Hain-H51-01um-R1-1586-length-21621-cov-5_pt1 | contig 21089 bp, 43 predicted proteins | sample MGYA00564398_ERZ1292623 | MGnify/ENA primary metagenome ERZ1292623 (study PRJEB36523, sample SAMEA6512633) | groundwater metagenome | collected 2019-01-07 | study: AquaDiva: Metagenomics assemblies of 32 groundwater samples | reverse complement strand
AGGCGATCCCCGTCGTCGGGAAAGTGGCCCGGGGGTTTGGGCGTCGGTTGATTCGGAGTGCACTGCCGATTACCGCGGACGTGGCCAAGCAAGCCGGCCGCGGGCTGAAACATCGGGGTGTCCAACGGATTCTCGAGCAAGCCGAAGCCCTCCCAGGCGTCCGCTTGAAGACAACGGAACGCTTTATCGGCGAGGCGCCGACCACCGGGGGAGCGCCCGGCCGGGGTCGTCTGGGCGCGCTCGCCGAAGCCCGGGAACGCGTCGTGCGAGAGGCTGAACAGCGAGGCGTCCGGATCCCGGTCGAACCGACCGTGCGCGAAACCAGTACCGAACTGCTCGGGCGGACGGGTCGACTCCGGGGCACCCCGCACAAGGCCGCCGCTAAATCCACGATCCGCCGGTTTGCCGAAGATGTCACGACCGAACGGATGATGACGCCGGCTGAGCTCCAGGCAGCGATGCGGTCGGGATTGACAAGGCAACCTGGCTTTCAACCGACCATGCGGGAACTGCTGCCGCTGAAGCCGACTGAGATCAACGACATCCTCCGCAACATGCGGTTTGAGTCCGGGGCGGCGCACCTCCCGGGGACCGTGACGGCGAGCCGGGGTCTTCGGCGCCGGTTGTCCGGGGAATTGAAGCGTGTCATTCCGGCGGCTGAGCCGATCTTCGCCGAACAGCAGCGGTTGATACCCTTACAAAAAGTTATCGACGAGGCATTGGCGTCAGGGCGACAGTTGGGTCCGCGCGCTCCGTCGGTGTATCTGAGTGGCGGTCGACCCAGGCTGTTTGGCGTCATCGCGCCCAGCCCGGCAACGGCGTACGCCACCGGGAAGGCATTTTCGCGCGTTGGGGGACCTCTTGGGGCGGCGCCAACCGCTCAACGGATTCTCCCAGGCAGTATCCGAGCTTTGCTCAATAGGTTGTTACTGCAACAGGAAGGCCTCGAGGAATGAGCTTAATTCCTGCCATTCTCGTGGTTTCCGTCACGATTTTGATTGCCGTCATCGGACTGTTTTTCCGGTTTGGACATCTTTCCGCACGCGTCGAAGAATTGGAACGGTGGCGCACCGATATGCGGAAGGACATGCACGAAATTTCAGACATCCTCGAGAGCATCCGCCTGCAGTTGAAGAACCTCGAAACGTTGATGCTTGAGCGCACCGATCGGCGCCCCTTCGCGCACGGCAATGGTCATTAGCAATGTCGAAAGCCCTTGACGACCTCGATCCCAAGTTCAAACCCTTGGCCATCGAGTTGTTAGCACGGGCTAGTGAGGCCGGCATTCCGGTCATGGTGATCGACACCCGACGGACGCAAGCGGAACACGAGGCGAATCTGGCCGCCGGCCGCAGTTGGATTCAGCGGTCGAAACACCTCGACGGGCTGGCCATTGACGTCTGTCCCTATGCTATCTACGACCTGCACGGGCCCGACAAGCTCGAGTGGAACGCAACCGACCCAGCCTGGGAACGACTTGGCAAGATCGGGAAGCGACTCGGCCTTCGTTGGGGTGGAGATTGGGAACAAGCGGACCTGGGCCACTTTGAATACCAAGCATTGAAGCCAGTTGGCGAGGCTATATGAACGCGCCGAATCGCGCAGTGGAAGTTCGACAGATCGTCCGGCCGTACGTGAATTGGCTGAGGGCCGGACACCGGGAAGGGGATACTGACCACCGGAAGCGTCTGCTGCTGCCGGTGATCTGCCGACAACTGAACCTGATCGAAACAAGCCACCTCTGGGGCGTGCTCGTCAAAACGGACCAGCGGGATTTCATTCCTAGCGACATCATCGTGTGGTGGGTCACCCTCGAGCATTTCGACGTCTTGACCGACGACGGCGCGACTTGGGGTGTGAAGGGCGTCGCCCGAGAGGCTTGGAAGTGGCGGACAAGCGCCGGCATGCCAGAGCCGCCAGACCTTACGCCAGAGCCAGTGCCCAAGCCCGCGCCGTCCCTCAACTTCCCTTCGCGTGAGGAAATGGTCGTGAGTGGGGAATGGCTCCACAAGTACTACCAGATCCCGCAAGGCTTGCAGCGGCCCGAAGGGCTCTGGATCGACGGCCATCCGGATTGGCTTGGAATCGGGGCTTGGCTCTTTGATGTCTACCTGAAAGGCCGGATGCTTGACGGACTTAGTCCCATCGAAGCGCGGCAGCGTGTCATCAGTCAGATCGAACAGTCCGACGAGTGGAAGCAGAAACATCAGACATAGGAGTTAGGACATGGAAGGCGAACTGAGCGCCCATCTCACGTCGGGGGCGGTGATCGTGTACTTGATTCAGCATTTGAAAGGCGCGCGCTGGTGTCCCTGGCTCACACCGGACTCCACGACGCTTGCTGCATTGGTCAGTGCCGTGTCTGCAGCGGCCGTCGCCTTTGGCATCAACTGGACGTTTCAACCAGCAAGTCCTGGCGACACGGCCGGGGTTCTGACCATCCAGATTCCCACGTTTGCGGCACTCCTCCGAGGCGTCTGGGGATGGCTCGTGCAGTTCACCAGTCAGCAACTCATCTACGATGGGGTCATCAAACGGGCTGGCAAACCGTGACTGCGCCGGTCGGGGTGCAATTTCGAACGCCTCCTTCTGGACTCCTCACCAGCATCCGCGCCGAACTGGACAAGAGCTTAGCCGCGCTGCCCACGAACGCGACGGGCGCATTGGTGGGGGTCGCGACCGAGCGCGGCGTGAATGCCGCAATCGTCACGCGCCTCGGCACCGGGTGGGATGTCGCGGCGTGGATCGGGAAGTCCTGGGGCGAGCCAATCTCAGGCGGCGCGACGGTCAGAAAAGTCTGGTAAGTCCTTCATTATTCCCTCTTGACTTTGTTAACAGGGCTGGCTATCATGCCCGCGCGGTCGGGTTATGAGGCTTCAGGCCTGTTAACATCGGACAGTCCGATGGATCTTGCTCAGTACTTGGAGAAGCAGGCTACACTCCTCCGCTTGATCAAGGAGCAGCCTGGTGGGGCTGAACTCTTGAAGGTGATCGATGTTGCGACGTTCTCGTACTGGGTGCAGTCAGAGAACAGCCCCGCACAGGTTGTTAACATTCTCTGTGGGAGCACCTGTGCTGTCCCGGAACGAAAGGACCATGAGCCATGAGCCCGAATCAAACCGATGTCGTGGATGAGATTGCAGAAACCGGCTTGGCGTTGCGCCAAGACCTCGCCTTGGGCCGAGCACCTGAGGTGATCCTCAACGAAGCCCATCGTGCCGCCAAAGCGTTAACTGATGTACTTGATGGGAAGAAGAAAAAGGTCATGTTCAACAACGAACAGTACCTCGAGGCGGAAGATTGGCAAACCCTGGGGCGTTTCTACGGGATCACGGCGAAGGAAGATGGCGATCCCGAGTACGTCGACATGGGCATGCACGCAGACAAGGGCCACGTCCACGGATTCAAAGCCTCTGCGGTCGCGCTTCGGGCTGACGGCGTGGTGATCAGTCGAGCCACCGCCTACTGCCTGACCGACGAGGACAAATGGAACACGCGGGCGAAATACGAGTGGCAGGAGACGACGGCCGGTCGAGCAAAGGTTCAGGTCGGGGACGAACCGGTCCCGATGTTTCAGTTGGCCAGCATGGCGCAGACACGCGCCTGCGCGAAAGTCATGCGGAACATCTTAGCCTGGGTGGTCGTCTTGGCCGGGTATCGGCCGACGCCGTCTGAAGAACTTGATCAGGCAGAAGTTGTCACCAAGCCAGCGGGGCGATCGCGGACGAAAGCGGCCGAAGAGACGCAACCCAGCAAGAAAGATGTCAAACCCATTCCCACAACCGGAATCGTGACGGTGGACGATGTCCAACTCGAAAAGGGCATTGGCAAGAACAAAAAGCCGTACACGCGGTACATCGTGCATCTTTCAGATGGCCAGAAACCCGCGACGTTCGACGAGGATCTGGCGACCCAGGCCGAATCCTACAAGGTGCAGCGGACGCGCTGCGTGGCCCAAATCCGGCACGACGGGCCGTACCTGAACCTCACGGGGCTGACCCCTGTTGAGACGCACCAGACGACCAGCCAGGGGCCTTCCTCGGCCTCTCGCACTCCCGCGCGGGAGACTCGTCCTTTGACGCCCGTGTCACAAGTCGAACCACCCGCAGATCGCTTCACGCCGACCCGGATCGTCGAATGGCGGAACGCGCAGGGCATCGCGAACCGCTGGGGCATCCAGACACAGGAGCTCGGCGACGGGGAGTACATCGAGACGAATGATAAGACGCTCGCCCGCGCAGCGTTTCAAGCGAAACTGGACGGAAACCAAGTCGAACTCTTGTTCCAGACCGTCAAAGAAGGGGACGGGCCGCCGAAGCGGTTGCTCAGGGAACTCACGATCGTGCGCGCGGCCACCTCCACACCTGACACGATGGAAGCGGAATTTGGTACCGCCAACGGTGACGTGCGTGGATGACGGCGGAAGCCCAGGCCTCACATGAGTCCAGCGGCCCTCGTGGACGACGCCATCGTGTTGGTTCAAGCCATGCAAACGTTCTGCGCTACGGAGCGAATCACGCTGAATTTGCTCACGCACATGTATCGCCGCGGTGCGACCGCGTTGATCGGCGTCACCGATGCCCTTCATGCCGCCGGTATTCTCGACAATTATTGGTTCCACGCCGAACAAGCGACAGAAGGGTCGGTGATGCATCGACTGGCTGTGGAAACCGTCGCCACGCCTGACGTGCGGCTCGACCTCGAGGAGATGTGGGGCCCGTACGTCGGGTACGGCCGATCACTCGATAAGTTCTTGGTGTCCGCGTGCCCGAGCACGATCGCGACCGAATTGCTCGTCGCGTACGTGCATACCCCCTGTGCGGGAACGCTCGATTGGTTGGCGGTCTGGCACGACGCGCTCTGGGTGATCGACTGGAAGACTGGGGCCGAGCTCAAATGGCACGCCCTGCAAACCGCCGGCTACTTGGGTGCCTTACTCGATCGGATCAAAGCGATCCAACCGGTGAAACCGGTCCCTGTAGCCTTCAAGATTCGTCGGGCCTCGCTCTATCTGCACGAAGATGGGCAAGCAGCCACGCTGCGGGCCCACTACAAACCGTCCGACGAGCAGTACTTTCAAGCCGCGGTGGCCTGTACGGCCTTCGCGCGAGGGTTAACGCCGTGAGCCGAATGAGTCTCATAATATGACTTATACGTACGCCATCCTTGATGTCCCAAGGGCGGTTTATGCTGCCGTGCGGGCCCTTTTGGAAGCCGCTAAATATCAGCACGCGTTTCATCTGGATGAGGGCAGCGAAGTCATCGACATGCACGGAATTGCCTTACGGTCGAAAGGCGGGCCAACGGGCACGGATATCACGGTAAGTACGTTGCTCAGTTCCCGAACGAAGGAAGGGCGGATCGACTTCACGTTGAACGGTGAATTGACGCAAATGGATTTAGACAAAGCGCGAGAAGTCATCTCAATGTTGCAAGGTGCGGTCGAAGCGGCGATATCGGACGAATTTATTTACCGGTTTCTTGTTGAACGAATTGGCCTAGAACCGAAGCGAGCCGGAGCAGCATTGCTTGACTTTCGTGAAATGCGCCAAGGTTCGCGTTCGCTGGTACACCCGAGTTAACCAGATGAGCGAGACGGCACACGACTTCCAACCAGAGCGCGAGGCGTTAACACTGGCGCCCACGCCGACCTGGGCGAACGACATCCTCGCCCCTCAGGATGGACCGCTCGCCACGGCCGGTGACTTTGAAGCCTTGGCCGGCTACTGGAAGCGGCTGAAGGCCCGCATCGACGAGATCACGGCGTTCTTTCACACACGAAAGGCTGAGGTGCAGGTGGTCTTGAACCGGGTAAGGAAGGACGAAAAGGACTCGCTCGGGGAATACCCGAAATGGGAGCGCATCGCGGCCCATCGGCTTGGACAGTACGACCTACGGCAACGAGAAGCCGCCGAAGCGGAACGCAAGCGGCAAGAAACCGAGGCCAAGGCGAAGCTCGAAGCCGACCAGTTGGCCGCGGCGTTGCAGGCGGACGCCGACGGGGCCGAAGATGTCGCCATGGACATCCTGGAGGAGCCCTTGCCGCAGACATTAGTCCGCGCCGCAGCCCCGCAGACCCCGAAAGTCGAGGGATTGACGATGCCTGGGAGCTGGAAAGCGGAAGTCGTGGACCTTGATCGACTAATCATAGCTGCAGCCCTGGAGATTCAAAAGAAGCAAGCACGGGTCGGTGCGTCCATGCTGACGGTAAACCAAAAGGGCGTGAACAGCCAAGCCACGGCCATGAAGCAAAACCTTCAGAAGATCGCGAGCCGATATGGTCTCAGAGTCTGGGAGGATCGGACACCACGGAGGCAATGATGTTGGCGATGCAACGACTCCGCGGCTGGTATGTGCTCGTCCCTTCCATTGTTAATAGTGCAGATCCGCTCACTGAACAGTGGTGGAGTCACGAAACCCACCGCATCGAAGTTTTTGCCGGCGCACTGTCGATCTACCGGCGGTTCGCGCATACCTCGATTGACGGCGACAACGACGTCCTCGAGCTCGCGTATGGGGCCGGATCCTGGGTGCAGGTTCGAACGATTTTCGAGGACAAGCAAGACCAGATCGAATGGTCGATGCCGTGAAGTACGTCGATGGCGTGCAGGTCGTCGAAGTCGACCAATGAGAGGAAATCATCTATGTATAACATTCACGTCTTTCGCGAACCCGACGGCTGGGAAGTGTGGCTCGATCCTGAGTGCCCAGATGGCGAGCATGATGGTCTGTGCATCGGCCAGGGCCGCACACGCCAGGAAGCTTTCGAAGACGCCATCTACGAGCTCGCAACTGCGGACTTGAAGTGTCAACTTGAACTTCGCGATGGCACGGATAAGGCGGATAGTCTCGGCCCAATCGGCGAACCTGACTTGCCCTTCTGATGCCTGGCGAACACCTCGTCCGTCTCTACGAAGACTCAAAGACGGCCGGCACCTGTAAAGGCTGTCAAGCGCCCCTCGACTGGTACGAGACGGTGAAGGGGAGGAACATGCCGATGAATCGCGACGCCGTCCCCAGGAAATCGGAAACAGACCGAGAGACCGGGCGCGTCGTGGCGTTCTTTTCGTCGGACGATACGCATTGGGCGAGTTGCCCCGCGTACAAAGTATTCAAAACGCACCCATAAAGAAGGAAGGAGCGATGTATGAACGGATTGATCCCACCCAACAGCGGCGGTGACATCAATTATAGCCCGACTGAAGCGGCAATGGGGAAGATGCTTCGGATGCCGACCTTGAAGGAACGGCTCGATCTCGCGGTCACGCAAGCGGAAATGCGCCTAGCCGACGCGAAGGAAGCTCGCGCCCTGCTTGATCGGAATCCGGACCTTGAGCGCTTGTTGGACATTATGCAAAAGGGCCATTTCTGATGCTTAAGTTGTTTTGGCGAAACGTGCGGATTCGGTTTACTGAGTGGTGCCGTCGACGCGAGGAGTATCAGGGTGATCGTTTGCTTCAGAAACTTGAGGAGCTTAACCAATGACCGATAATGATCGCGGACATCGGCGACTGGTCGCTGACATAACTGAACTGTTGCGGGAGGCTGAGGCTGGGGAGTTTCACGATTTTCGAAATGAAAAGTACGCGGCCCCGAAACTGGCTCTCCATCAACGTCTCCATGAGCTCGACCAAAAAATGCAGGCTGGCGAGTACGATAACCGTTGACTTCTGGAATCGGTTCGCGTACAAAGAGAACGCCTCACGCTGGCAAACGTGAGGCGTTAACGCGATCGCTGGTGGATAGCGGAACGCGCCGGGCCCTTTCGGACTTGCCCTAAGTATATCCCTTCCAGCCTTACGTTTTCAACCTGAATAATTTGCTAACATTCTGTGGATGACGGGTCAGCCGTCTGAACACAGACTGCCACTACGGCGGCTGGGCCCGGGTGACACGCCGGGCGGGAGGGGGCCGGACGATCTTACCGGCCGACAAGGCTCGACCCTCTAGTGGGCGGATAATCGTCGATCTAACCCTGCAGATACGGCATCCGGCTGGCTGCGGATCATTAGTCGAGAAAATTCCGTTGAAATTGGTCGTATTATCTCTGTACGTATTTCTTATGAAGAGAAGATCCTTCTCAGAGAGAAACGGATGGTGAGGTACAGAAGTGGGGCGCCTCGACGATGTGCGTGTGGGGCGGCTTGGTGTGCGGTGACGATCACGGATATGCTAACATTCCGCTGTTTTTCATGTTGGCAGCGTGCGCGAAGTTTGCTAACATCCGCATCGGTATTATTCGTCTAATAACGCCGATGACTTTTTACTATATCGGAGACCTTGCGCGTGATCGGTTTGGGAATGAGATCGTGAAGCAACGAAGCGGCGGCCGATGCGAAGTTGTGGTCGTCGGGCAGGAGCGATGCGGGCACCAGGCAACCGAAGTGCACCACTTAATCGGCGGGTGGCGCATTCGAGGCCGCGGGCTCAGTGCGCTCGCGGAGCATAAGCAGCACGTCTGCGAGCAGCATCATGCACGGATTACCGGGCAAGTCGGCTGCGGGAAGTTGGTGTTGGTAAATCGCGGGACGTTTGGCCGGCTTCCGCGGTGGGATGACCTGTACGAAGAGAGGACCGTCAGCATGACACGATTAGCTCTTATCTGTGTAGCGCTCATTATGGTGTGTGGGCCATCACTTAAGGCCCAGACGCCGACTCCTGTCACGGCGTCCTCAGGTATAAGTTTTACGCCGTCGTCCGATCACGCCGCGACGAATGCGGACGGCTCACCTAAGCTCTCGCATTACGAGTGGCGCTACGTGCCAGGGATAGGCTGTCAGACCATGTCGCCGGTGAACATCGGAAAACCGATGCCGGTTAGCGGTGCGATTCTCGTCCAGCCGATTGCCGGCATGGGGACCCTGACACAGAACTGTCTCTACATGGGCGTCATTGTCGCGGTTGGACCTGGAGGGGAAGGAGTGTCGATACTCAGCGACCCTTTTGTGAGGAGCGTCCCACAGGCGCCGGCCGCGCCCGGCAAGCCCGGTGTCCTCCCGTAAGGCGCTGTCGCTGGTGGAAATGGATGTTCGGCGGCTGTCGTAAGTAGTCGACGTGAAACGACGCATCGAAGTTGAAGCGGCGCGACTGGTGGACGTGCTGGCACTTGAAGGTCTGAACCGAGAACGGGCTGCGCAGCATGTGCGGATGTTTCTCGATCGCGCGGGGCTCATGAAAGAGAGTAAGAGCGATGCGTTGGCACATCCGGAGATTCCCGACATTCTGGCGTTCTATAACGAGCAGTACCGAGGCCTTATTGGCGAGTTTCCGATTTACAACTGGGCGGAAGCGGCCGGCATTGTGACGCGGTTGCTCCGGATGTCGACCGCCACCGTGATCAGGCAACGGCTCTACAGTTACTTTCATGGCTCAAGCGAGTACGTCCGGGCCTCTGGGTACCCATGGCCGTTATTTGTGACGGAATGGAACCGCCTTGCGACAGCGGAATCGCGGGAGCGCCCGTGGCGCGAAGATTGTCACGTGCGTCAGCATAATCCCCCATGCAAAACACCCTGGGAGCACGGCACAAGGAACGCGAGGGGGGAATGAGTACGCCCGCCCTGCACGCGATTAAGCTGAAACTGGAGTATTACCACGGCCGCGGCCGGGGGCTCTTTGATCCGGACGGCTGTCTATACTGTGGACAACCAACCTGGGATGTTTTATGTGCAGAGCATGAGACGATGCGGCTGCGGCTCGCCAGCCAAGAAGCGCGCGAGGTCGGGCGGTCTGAACCTCTAATGACCGCGGTCGCGGCCCTCTCGAGTGCCCCGCGGGAATGGACCGAGGACGACCTGTAAACCCAATCCTTTCGAGGTCGCATGAGTGTTGTCGCTTGGCGAGCGCGACGGTACACGAACTTCACGGCGCTTCATTGTCAATATTGCCGGCAAGTCTTTTACATTCCAACTGGGTCCCTTCATTGGAAAGGGCATCTGCGCGGGCGGTTTTGTTCGCGATCCTGTGTAGCTCGCGGGGGTCATGCGGCCGATGCCGCGAGGATTCGATGGAATAGACGATCGTTAATATTGGAAAGGTAGGTGTTCTATGGTGACAGCGGCGGCGCAGCGGCGAGAGCCAGTTTCGGGCTTTGAGAAGACGCGGGCCTTGGTCACGCAAAATCGCCAAGCGTTGAAGCTCGGCGATTTCGTGATTGGCGTCAACGGCATGGCCATCCAAGGGAAACCCCCGATCGAGCTCTGTGGCAAGGTCGGAGAAACCCTCGGTATCGTCAAGCAATCGATGCAAATGGCCATTGGCGATTTCATCAACTGGCTCGAGGCGAACTACGGGGAACAGGCCAGTCAAGTCGTCGATTACGGGACATTTGGGGACGATCGCACGGTGCTGGTCTGGCGGTGGGTGGCGGAAAAGGTGCCCTTGTGGGTGCGCCGGCTGGCCGAGCTGAGCTTCAGCCATCATCAACTGGTCGCCTCGGTGGATGACGCGAATGAGCAGGCGATCTGGTTGCAGCGGGCCATTGATCAGAAATGGTCGACGACCCAACTCAAACAAGCGATGAAAGATGCGAAGGTCATCCAGAATCGAACATCCGCCGAGAAAGATGCGCAGTATTGGTTGTTGGTGCAGTGTGAGACGGAAATCGACCTGAAATCGCTGATGGACCGGATGCAACAGGAAGGGCGGACGTGCCGCCCGAAGTAACGCTCGCGCACCATCCGAACTGTCCCTTTGAGTATGCTTGGGACGTGGCCGGCGAACTGGGTGCTCAGTGTTCCTGCCCGCGATTTTGGCCGCATCGCGTCTGTACTGAGTGTTGGCGACCGCCTCGTCAGCATGGGCACTTTTGTTCGCAATGTCCACCGACATGGATCGCGCCGGAACGTTGTCTATCACCGCATTATAATATTACTGACTATAAGCACGTCGATACGTTGGTGGCAGCGTTCAGGTCGGCTGGATGGGCCGTAGAGAAGCCGGCGCTCGTCGGGTATCGCCAATCGAACGGGTTCATTCAGCTTCTCAGTGGTACTCACCGGCACGCTGCGGCGGTGCAAGCCGGTTTACAGCACATCCCAGTGCGGATTCACCACCAGCGGCACGTCAAGGCAGCTTGGGGCGACCTCGACGCCTGGAAGGTCATCATGCAAGCCCCAGCAGCAGGGGCGCCACCATCGTGATTGTGACGGCTGTCGATCCCGGGTATCAGCAGAGCGCGATCCTCTGGTTGGACCTCCAGCAACGGGTGTTAACAGGGTTTCAGACCTCCAGCAACGAGGATATTGTCGCCACCCTAGAGAACAGCCTCGGCACGGACCCACTCGTCATCGAGCAGATCGAAAGTTTTGGGAAGCCCGTCGGCCGCGAAGTGTTCGACACGGTTTTTTGGGCCGGTCGCTTCTACCAAGCGTGGAATGGCCACCATATCGATCGGGCGGTTTTGCTGTCTCGGCGAACCGTTAAGACGCATCTGTGTCGGTCAGCAAGCGCAAACGATGCCCACGTTCGCCAGGCACTGCTCGATCGGTTCGGGCCCGGGAAGGCTCGAGCCGTTGGCCTGAAACGCACCCCAGGACCACTCTACGGGTTATCGGCGGATGGATGGGCCGCCCTCGCTTTAGCCGTCGTCTGGACGGAACGAGAGCGGCCCGATCGGGTGTGGTGGACGGTCTAATCGGGTTCTTTGGTGATTTCGTCGAAGCAATACTCGCACAGGCCAGAAATGCGGTACTCTTGACGACCTGCATCCGAATAGAACCGTGGCGGTTGCCTACACTGGATGCATAAACCTTGGGCCACAGCTTCAGCTTTCGTCATTCCAAAGGCTTGCTGTGCGGTCAAGTCTTTCAATTTTTCGAGATCATCAGCCATTTTTCAGCCACCTCCAATCAGCCAAGTTTATGGTCGGCTCGCCCTTCTCCAGCCGAGTTCTTGCCCCCAGCCTTGCGCTTGGTACACGTTCTCGGCCTCAGCGTTATCCTTCGGCCGGCAGTCGTGCCCCAAATCAGGCCTGGCGCAAAAGTACGCGTGAAACGCCGGGCCGTCTAGGTCGCAGACGACTTCGGCTAAGAGGCGCGACGCGTTACAGCGGATGCAAAAGACGAATGTCGTATAGGCGGCCGGTGAACGGTCTCCGTCGGCAATTCTCATAGACAGCCTCCATTCTGGTCAAAAATCCTTGTCAGGATGCCCTATAAGGAACGATCCCCTAGGCATTAGGGGTATAGGTATGGCCGAATCGTCGACGGTGGCCACGATCTGATCCTCTGGCCGTTTGGCCTGAGATAATAAGGTAATGGCGGCGTTGACTTCGCGTTGACTCAGCCCGTCGTGTGAGCAATGGAAGCCCGTATTGACGTTCGTGATCGTCAGCCTCATGCAGCTACCTCCCTGATTCGGGTTTCGAGAATTTCGAGTCGTGCGCGGATCTGTTCGTTGACCATCATGGCCGAGGTGAAGGCCAGCCGGCGAGCTCGTCTGACGTCGATTTCGGCCGCCCACCGTTCGCCGAGCTCGAGCAGTCCCTTGTCGTGTCGCCACTGTTGATGGAAGCTGGCCAGCCGGCGGTACCACTCCGTGCGTGTGCAGGGCAGCTTGCCGTCGGTTAACGCGGTCTCGAGCAATGCCGTGGCTTGAGCCCGAAGGTCATCGCTGAGCATCGCGTGTGTGACGAAAAACCGCAAGTCTTCGACAGGTGCCGTGGTGTGGTAGTGCTTGTAGAGCTCGGCGTCAGATAACCCGTCGGTCGAAATTGGCGCTGAGGGTTTGGTCTGGCGCTTCGAGCTCGAGGGTAGAACCTTCCCGCAATGCGGACAGGTTTTCATCGTGTTAACTCTCGCTTTCGTCAGTTTGGGTGACATCGAAGACGGTCCCCAGGTAGAACCTGGTTTCATCGACTTCGCCAGTCCCGTTCGGTGCCGCCTCCGCGCGTTCCTGCTTTCGGCTGGGAAACCAGATCGCTAGACCGTGTTCGCCTTTTCGGACATAGCGCCCGTTCTGGCGCCACTGCCGGAAGCCTCCTACGATCGTGATCGGCCGATCGGCTTGAGAGACGATCAGGCATTGATTATGGATGCTGAGGGTCCGTCCTTCGACCGTGATAACCGGATACTTGGCGGCCAACGCCTCGAGCTCGGCTGGCGTCATTTTGGCCAATGTCCGCGTAATCCCGCGGATTTTCTCCCGGCGTGCATCCCTAGCGGCAATCTGATCAGGTGTTAACTCACGTCTGGCCATGCGTAGGCGCCTCCCAACGCCCATTAGACCAATAACTACACGTCGTACTTGCGCGTGTCGATGTTCTTGAACAGGTCTCTGCCGTGCGTCGTCCCCATGTACAGATACCGCCCGGCGTAGTTTGAGGCTTTGGTGTCAGCCGTCAGCCGGCCAGCTTTGATCGCCTCAGTAAACGCCTCGTCGGGATTCTTGAACGTGACTAGGGACGTCGCGATCCATGGGTTAGTCATATAATCAGCCTCCCTACCATGTTAACAATGCAGATTCGATGCCGATCGCCATCCTCAAGAGCGCATATCTCATACCAGAGATAGAGACCCCTTCGTGTCTCATCCTGAACAGCGATCCTTTAGAATCAGCACCTTCTCATGTCTCGCTGATTCTCAGAATAGAACACGCCTAATCCAACGATGCTGTTTCATGTTTACCACGTCGCCTCGAGCGTTCCTGCCGGCGTTCCTTCGCTCACGTCTTCCCCTTGAGCATGCTCCAGAGGCTTTCGCCAGCAACGGGCGCGAGCGAATTTCGGGCGAGGTTATAAGAGACCGCAGGTGTTCGCACGGCTTCGCCGTGTTAACATAATCTCTTATTATCAGACTGTGTGTGAAAAGGTTAGGGAATTGCGATGGTTTCGCGGGTGCGCGCGGGTTTTACCTTCGCCTCGAACTCGGCTGAGCCTAGTCGGCGCCTCGGTTTCGGTAACTGTGGTCGGCCTGGGGACCGATCCCCGAGTGGGGCCCCAGCCCCCGCCACTGTACATCGAACGCGCGGCGAAAAAAGTAAAATCAGGAGGTCGTGTTAACAGGATGCATCGCGCAGCGAAAACAACAAAATCATAGGTCTGTTAACAAGCTGTGCATGTTAACAAACCGCGGTCACGTATGGTAAGCTAGGCAATGCCACGCGAGTCCGTCTGGCCATAGGCGGGCGACGCGCTCCCGCGTGTAGGTCCCGAGCGCGGGCACTATCGGGGCCAACATCATGGCACAGCAAGCAGAAGTCACGCGAATGGGGGCGCTGGATATGCAGGTGTGTGTCCCGGCGGACTGGACCGATGCGAGGGTGCAGGCGTTTGCAAATAGCGCGAACGTGTGCGGGACGACTGTAGGCTGGGTGATTCGGCGGACAGGGGATCGGATGTTAGCCGGCGATCCTGAACGGCAACCATGTCGCCAACGGGCCGGCTTCGTGCATGTGGTGCTCGATGCCTGACACGAATTATACGTATAAAGGCCGCGACATGACGAGCCTGACACACGAGGAATTGGTCGAAGCACTACAAAGGGCGATCGATCGGATTCGGTGGCTTCAAGACTGCGAACGAGACAACGCGGCGGTGGAGGATCTGTTATAGGAGGCGCGAGACCGGCTGCAAGGATCGCTGGGGGCTCGCCCTGGGATCAGACGAGGAGGCATAGGATGGGCAGACTAATTGCGATCGTCGTGGTGCTGGTCGGCACCTTCGGCGTGACGGAGGCGCAATCGCCGCGGCCGTTCGGATTGGATCCGTATAAGCCGAGCGACGCGGCGTTACTGCGGATCTATAGTGGCGCGCTGATGTCGCAGGCGCGGATCGAGGACGTGCGCCAGCTCGATCCCTACAAGCCCAGTGATGCGGCGTTGCTGCGGGAGATCGGGCGAGGGGTGCCGCTGGTCCCGATGTGGCCGTGCCGATGACGGACGACCGCCGCCAAGTCTTTCGAGAGAATCAGTCATGGCCTGAGCGGAGGGTGGTACGGACCGGCGTCTCATCGATGAACCCGAAAGTGAAGTGGGCTGAGTTGTCGTGCGGGCATGATGTCTATCGGTACCGACGGCCTAAGATCGGTGCGACGGTGCTCTGCGAGAAATGCAGCGGGGGAGCAAATAAGCAATCCAAGTGACGACCACCGCCAGCGTGCGCGCGAGTTCACTGTGGGAAGCCCTAGCAGGATGTCGGAAGTCCGAGTGTCCGTGGTGGTTGACTCTCAGCCAAGCTGAGGCAACGATGCCGTGGACAAGCCTGACTTAGACAAGGGTGCAAGCCGGTGACTTTCATCCCGAATCGCTACGCCCGTAAACGCTGTCGTGCTGATGTGCGCATGGCCACTTCCATGCTGCGCTACCGTCAGTGCAAAAGATGCCTACCAGCAAACGGCGGTTATGGTCCTGACGGGTATTATTGTTACCAGCACGGCGCGAAAATTGAAAATGACCAGTGGACCCAGTGGCTAAGGCGACCCGCACTGAGAAGAAACTGATTGCCGTCCGCGTCCGCCCGGATCTGTGGGGACGGGTCTTGGCGCAGGTGGAGCGGTTGCACCTGACACAACAGGAGATGGCCGAACAAGCCTTCTCGACGTGGTTGGCCGGGGCTGAACGCGCTGTCCTGGAGCTCGCAAGCGTCCACGCGGAGCCGATGGAGTTTCAGCCGTGACGACCGATCTCACGTCGCTCCAGCCTGGCTGAGGAAATCGCGATCGCCGTTGCGCGCAATATTTATACGTGGCCGCCTCTGGACAAAGACGTCCGGCACGTCGGCGGACAGGCCGTCATGGCGGTCCTGCGCGAACAGTCGTGCTGGTTTTGTCGTCTCACCGAGACGCCAGACCGCACGGTCTCGACGCCGCTCGAGGGCGAAATTGTCGGACCCTGAGTACTGGACTGTCATCGGCTACCGAGATGGCCGTGTGAAGTTCATCGACCATTGCGTCGTCGGCTTGGGACGCCAAGCCGAACTTCATGACTACTTTCTCAACGAACGGCAGATCTACCGGTACACGAACCTTGACGTTGAGCAGCGCATCGCTTCTTCCGAGTACGAGCGTACCGAGCCGCTAGATTCGCCTGGGGAAAAGGCGTAAAGTACCGCCAATGGACAATCGGATCAGCGATGCTGACGAAGCGTGGGTCCAGTTGACGGCCACTGAACTCTACGCGGACTTCTGTAATAGCGGTCAAGGACACGTGGTGGTGGAGCGGGCCCTGCGGCTGGGCATCCTGCGCGGTCACCGTGATGACGCGGCCGAGCGCGCGAATCTGGATGCGATCGAACAGAAGATCCTCGATGGGACAAGCCAAAGATCTGTCTGACGACGAGCGGCAGGAAATCCTGAAGCTCGCCGAGCAGTACGAATGGTCGGTCACGAAGATTGCGCAGGAGCTCGGGCGGTCCCCGAGTTGTATCAGTAAGTATCTCTTGCTGTTCAAATCGACCGAGAAAGTTGCGAAACGGTACCTTGAGACCCAAGCCCTCCCGGCCGCGATGGCCTGGGGCAAAGCCCTCACCGTGGCCGCCGCCGACGGCAACCACAAGCCCGCGCGGGACCTATTGGCGGCGCTTGACGTCATTAAGCCCTTAGGTGGGGGCGGCCTGGGGACGAGTAAGTTGATCGTCGTGGTCGGTGTCGGGCAGCAGCACGCGTGCACGATTCCGGACCAAACACTCATCGATGCGGAATGCGCCGTGCAGCATCCTGAACTCGAACACGAAAGGATGGACGAATGCCTGGACCTGGCAGCCTTCGACGATTGATGTCGGCGATGGCGACGAATATTGCCGGCGAAGGGGCCAGCCGGAAAATCTTCGGCCGCCGCACCCGAGACATTACCCTGCCGCCCACGGGTCCACCCGATCCGCGGCTCCCGAATGTCGAGCGGACCGGTCGTCAGATTCGTGAAGGAATCGACTTGTTGCGAAAGAAAGGGCTGATGGGGCCACGCCCGCAGGAGCCACCCCGACGCATCACCGGGGCGCGAGGGTGAATGGCCAAGCATGTGCGGCATCGGCTCGAACGTCTCTTGCGCACGATGCTGGAAGGCGCTGGTAGCTCGATCGTCCCGGAGCCGGCGATCCGCCGACTGCAAAACGTCATCGACCAACCCCGGTTAGACCCGTGGCCAGGCGAACCGCACCTCCGGGGATTTCTCTCTGGGGCGACTGGTGCGGCGCTGCGACAGACGACACCCCTTGACCTAGCGCTCGCTGCGATGCCTGGGGCCCGTGCCGCCGGCCATCCCTTGCTGGCCACGGCGAGGCGTGCGCTTCGGCCGCCTCAGCGGCGACTTCCACATGTCGCCGATGTTGATCCAGTACTCCTCGAGACCTTGGATGCTCGGATCACGGGCCTGATGCCGAACATATCGGCCCCTCGGCGAGCGACGGACGCCTTCAAAGAGGAGCAATTTCGGCGCGGCATTCGGCGGCTCATGGGTGAGTGATGGCCGATCCGAATATCTGGGAAGTGGCGGCGATGGTCCGTGAGCACGTCAGTGGGAGGCGAAGGATGGCCCAAACACCAGAACAGCGGCGCCGAATTCGGGAATTGGAACAAGAAGGACTCGTCAATCAGCCCAAAGGTCGAGAGGGGTCGGTCGCGGCCAGGCGTGAGACGCCCGATTTGGCCGCCTTGGCCCGTGGGCGGCCCCTGAGTGGGCGACCCCTGCCCATCGGATTGGCCCAGGCACCGGAGGCGCCTTCGAATGCCGCGAAACGGCGGTTACTCGAACAGTTGCGTCGCCAAGGCTCCGTGAACGTGCCCGGGGCCTCACCGGTCTCACGCGGAAAAGCCCGGGAAATCCTCCATCACGGGACCGTTCACGGACGCCCAATCAGCCAAGCCCAGCGTGGCCTGTTTGGCGTGATTGCGAGCGGGAAAACTCCGAGGAAGGCGGCCTATCGGTGAAGTTTCGCGAGTGTGTCCTCTTAATAGAGGATGAGCGGGGCGTCCTGCGTTTTCGGCCAGTGATCTTGACGCAGCCAGGCATCGACCAGATCATCGAACGCGTCCACGTCGATGCCAAGACCGACACGCCTCGCGTTTGGGTCTGTCGCAATGGGGAAAAAGACGATCTTAAGCACGTCCGCCTATTCCGCGAAGTCCCGATCGTGCCGCCGGCTCCCGAACCCGGCGAACACCCCGTCTTTGACGAGTTCGTGATCAAAACGCCGCTCCCCTTCTTTCCGGGTGAATCATGATCCGCGAAGGGTTCCACGACGATCCCGCGGCCGCCCTAGCGGAGGTCTGGAGACGTATGCCCTGGTGGGCCAAGCGACTCCTCACCGTGCTCGATATCCTCGTCAATTGGCGCTTGGGAGGCGTGCTCGGTCAGACGATTTCTGAACGATTGGCGCGGTTGAAGCGAGAAGGCCGGCCCGAGGGCATTGTGGGCTGTCAGATTCTCGATCGGTACGATCCGGGCCATTGCGACCGGATTCTTGCTCGTCTCGATCGTCTCGAGGCAATGGCGGTTTACAACAAGATTTCATGAAAGTCCCCGTCGATCTGGTTAACGAATTTCTCAATCGAAACCATTATCTCGGAGCGATTCACCGAGGAATCGCGTGGAGTGATGAATTCGGCGTGATGGTGTGGGCAAATCCTACGTCCCGACGATTGCCACAACAGACGTGGTTAGAACTCGTTCGATGGTGTTTGGTCGGAATTCCGAATGGAGGAACGAGACAGTGGCGTCAGGTTCGGCGTTGGCTCTTGGAAGACTTTCCCCACGTGACCACAGCCGTTAGTTACAGCGACCCGTCACGCGGACATACGGGAGCTCTTTATAAAGCCTGCAATTGGCAATGGGCCCCGACCTGGCATCGGTTACGACCTCCACCAACTGGAAATGGGAATTGGGGAAATGGTCAGCAATCCATCAAGGATCGATGGGTCTTTCCGCTCAGACCGGATGCAGAACGTCCGGAGATTATTCGAATAAAAGACCAGGCAATTCTGAATCGGTTAGTGCGTGAGAAATCGACGGCATGAAAGCCCGGTGTTGCTGGTGCGGGAATGTCTTCGTTCGCATCAAGGCGGCAGCCTTGGGCCAGGACGGAGACGATCATTACTGGTGTAAGACTAAAGCTTGCCGGACCCGTCAATCAGATTACGCCCTGACCTTCACCGATCAGCGCACGAAGCGCGAACGACCGGTCTATATCCCCCTCCCGAAAAATGTCGAATTTGAGTGTGCGCCCTTTCGGTACCTCTTAGCCGGGGGCGCCGCAGGGGTCGCCAAAAGTCATCAAGCACGGTGGGGCCTGTACAAGCGGGCGTTTCACATTCCGGGGTTTGAGGGTCTGATCTTGCGACAAACCTGGGGAGAGCTCGAGAAGCATCATCTTCGGCTGATGGAGCGCGAAGCGACGCGCTTTCGGGCTTTGGGCCTGCCGGTCGTGTATTCGAAGGACCACCGGGAATTCCGGGTCTATCACGGCGACGAATTCTCAGTCATCGAAGGCGGGCACATGGAGAATCCCGCCGATGTCGAGCGGTATCTGTCCAGGGAGCGCGATGCGATTGCGTGTGACGAAGGCGTGATGCTGGATCCGGAGGCTCTGTTGGCGCTCTCCACGAGGGCCCGGAGCACCAAGCCCGCGGTGGCCGCCTATGCCCGGCTCTTGCACCAGAAACCGGACAGTTGGAATCCGCCAGGCGGGGGATCCGTCTTTTGGATCTTGACGAACCCGGGCGGCCCGGCGGCCACGATCCTCCGGGATTTTTGTATCTATCACACGCCGAACTTTGACGACTACCCTCAATTACGGGAGGTTGGCTCAGACGGACAGCCCCTCTATCGCCCAGAGGACTGGGGATACATCCCCGGGAATCTCGAGGACAACCCGTACCTGCCAGAGAGTTACGAGCGTGACCTCGCGGTCCTGCCGCCGTGGCGGTATCAGCAACTCCGGTTTAATAATTGGGACATCGTCGCCGGGCAATTTTTCAGCGAGTTCGACTCGCGGATTCACGTCAAGAAATTGGGCTATCTTGGCGAAGACGTCCAGTGGTTCCGATCGATGGATTATGGGTTTGTCGACCCGAACGTGACACTGTGGTGGGCGCTCTTGCCGGATGGAGCGATGCACATCAAAGCCTTGCAGCGGCGGCAACGGAACACGATCGAGCGCCTGTGTCGCGACATCCGGACCCAGACGCGCGAATTGGGGATTAAGAGCATCCGGTACACCGTGGCGGACAAGTACTCGATGGGGGAACGGACGAGCGACGACAGCGATGAGACGCGCGCCGACACATTTCGACGCTATGGCGTCCCCGTGACGACCACCAACCAAAATCGAGAGACCGGGTGGACACGCGTTCACGACTTTTTTGGGTTGCGCCCGGACGGTCGACCCTGGCTGACGATCGATCCCAGTTGTACCTATCTGATCGGGGCGTTGAGCGCCGCAGTGGCGGATAAGACCAAACACGAAGACATCGAACCCTTCAAAGCCGATCATCCACTCGATGCCTTGCGGATTGGGGCCATGACCCGCGCGGCGCCGAAGCCGTTTGACAAATTGCCCTTGCCCAAGAATGCCGTCGGGCATCTACTTGAGGAGGTCAGGAGGGGTCCCACGCGATCGAGTCTCGCATGGCGGTCGTCGTGATGGCGCCCGTGCTACACTGAGGCGCACTTATGCCTGAGATTCAGTTGCCGGGGAGTGGGGTCGGCTCGGCTCAGTGGTGGAAGACGCAACTGGACTGGTCGGCAGAAAACCGGAAGGATCTCCTCCCGACGTGGCGGTACGCGATGAACGCCTACCGCGACGAGCTCGAGAAAACGCGGCCCGAAGCGATTCGCGTCAACATCGAATTTGAGAAGACCGAACAAAAGAAGCCACTCCTCTTTTATCGCCTGCCGAAAATCAAACTGAAGCCGCATCCGCGGACGCTGCGTGAAGCCTTGCAACAGACGCCTGAGGCCGATCCCCGTGTCGTCCTGCGGAAAGCTGTCGCGATTTTCGAAGAAGTCCTGGCGTACCACATCGGGCCAAAGCGCGCGAATCTCAAAGCCGCGATGGATGAAGTCCTGATGGATGTTCTCTGTCCTGCCGGCATTGGCTTTGTCAAGATTGGGTACGCGGCCTATGAAGACGGCAAAATCCCAGTCCCGACCGGGCGGAT
>ERZ1292623.1406-Hain-H51-01um-R1-1406-length-23303-cov-24_pt2 | contig 21095 bp, 32 predicted proteins | sample MGYA00564398_ERZ1292623 | MGnify/ENA primary metagenome ERZ1292623 (study PRJEB36523, sample SAMEA6512633) | groundwater metagenome | collected 2019-01-07 | study: AquaDiva: Metagenomics assemblies of 32 groundwater samples | reverse complement strand
ATCAGAATATTTTTGTAACGAATCCAAATATCTTTCTTTTAAAGAAGTATAACTCATTTTTATGAAATGAAATGTATTTTCTAATTTTATCCCCAAATTTTAATCATTTTCTGTATTTCATTTTCCACGTTTTGTTCGAAACAAAACCCAGTATCCAACAGTTTAAAATTAGATAATGTATAACCAAAACCGGGGTTATCATCAATAACAATTTCAATATTTAAATCTAGCGAGTTTTGTTTACAAATTTCTGCTAATTCTAATACTTTTTTATTTTCGTTGACAAGATGATACGTTTCTTTGTTGTAGTTTTCCGCCAAGTATTTTAATGCCCTAGCGACATCTCTTGTTCCAGCGATAGGTTTGTATCCATTTTTATTAAAAACCTTGATTTTTTTATCAATGGTAGCCATTTTAGCAAATAAGTTACTTACTATTTTCCATCTTATCGCAGGGTTATAACCATAAGTTGACCCTAATCGTCCAATGATGAAATTTTTACCCGAATTGATAATATCGCTTTCAGATTGGAATTTACTCCTTCCATAAGCAAGTAATGGTAATGGTTTTTGGTCTTCTTCTATATTAAACACATTATCATAACCCTCAAAAATTACATGTGTAGATAAGAAAATAATTTTAGCATCTTTTCTCGTATGAGATATTACATATCGGTTGCCTTCCGTCCCCACTTTTTCTATCAAACTATCAATTTCTGGATTGGATTGATTTTCAGTTTGGGGAACATTAGTGATTGATACCGTGTTGTATATCAAATCCGCGCTATTAACTAAATTTTGGGTAGAGAAAATGTCTTTTTGCTGATATTTTATCTCCCATTTTTTCATTTGAGCGACGCGATCAGGATAAAACTGACTATCAACAATTAAAACATTATGATTGTTATTATTACGATATAATCTCGCAATCTCCCAACCGACATACCCCAATCCTAATATAAGTATATTGCTCATTGAATAATTTTGGGTAAAACAGTTAACCATTTTTTGAAATGAGGGTTATTCTTTTTGATTAAATCTGAGAAGTTCCACGCCAATATGATACAAGAGTCAGGAGGATTTTCAATAAAATGTTGTTTATTGACAATAGGGATGTTATCTAACGGAGAAAACTTACCCACTTTCATTTCTGAATCCTCTACGATATAATCAAGAAATGGCGCAATTTTGAAATAAGATAGAAACGTGGTTGCTTTTGCGGGATATCCATATCCGGTAATTGTTTTATTTTGTTTTTTTAATTTGGTGATTATTTTGAATAACTCATTTTTAATGCTATCCAATTTCTGATTAAATGATTGGTATATTTCATTGTTATACATACCAACAGTTTCCTCATTTTGTATAAAAGATTTTGTAATTATATCATTATTTATTTGATTTGTTTTTTTACTAAATACTCTAATACTTCCACCTTGTTGATTATTTCTTTCTATTTTCTTTATTTCCAAACCGTAACCGTTTAATAGTTTAACCAGCGGTTTAACGAGATGATAAAAAATATGTTCATGATAGTATTGATCAAAATATAAGTTTTGTATAGTATCTAAATAATAAGCATTTTCAAATACAAACCATCCATTATTATTTAACAAAAGACAAATATTTTTCAATAATTTTTGTATATCAGGTATATGCGCAAAACAATTATTAGTTATTATCAACTTCGCTTTTCCATATTCTTTAACAATAGTATCAACCGTTGATTTATCAAAGAAAGAATTTTTTGTCAAAATCCCCTTACTTTTCGAAATTTTCGCTAAGTTTTGAGCGGGTTCTACATTTATTACATTATATCCCATTTTTTTTATTGGGTACGCTAACACACCATCATTTCCCCCTATTTCTACAATCAGTTCTTTTGTGTTAATCTTACAAAATTCTAATACTTCTTTAGCATATTGTTCAAAATGATTCTTTGAGTTACCACTTTGGGAGCTTGCATATAGATAATAAGAAAACAGCAAATTGGGATTGACGGATTCTTTCAATTGGACCGCGCCACATTCTTCGCATTGTATAACTGTCAAAGGATAACTATCAACTTTTTCAATCTTGTGGTTCAATAAATTATTAGCTAAAGGAGTTTTAATGAAAAACCTTTTTACTAATTTTGAATGATTACATAATCTACAATGATTTGTTATAGAATATACCTTTTGATTATCTGTCATGCTTTTATGTATATCTTTTTTAATGAAAGGTGTGGATACTTTATTGTTTCATTTTCATAATTTTCTTGATTCCGAACGAGATAAGAATAACAATTAAAAATAGTATAAGTATTAAATACCATTTCATGAAAAAACATCGGCGGAGTGAATATCATTTCACCAACTTTTACAATATATTTTTCAGGTTGAAATGATTGAATGAAAGATGAACCTCCCAAGTCTTCAATATTAGATACTAATTGATGATAATATTCAATTTCGCCCGATATTACTTCACAGTAATGATAATCTTTTACATGAATATGACGCGCTCTAATCGTATTTGATAACGATTCTATACGACTAATACTACCAACACTACAATTTTCTAAAATCATTTGAATTTTTCCGCGATCATCTATGTGACACGGAAAATCACATATTGAATATTTATTTTGATATGATTCGAACATATGTCTTTTTTTTATATTTATTTTTAATAATCTATCCTATGGAAACCATAACAACTTTTAGGATTTTCATTGTATTCTAACCAAGTTATTGGTTCTTTTGCAAAACTATTTGCATATTTAACATCAACATTTTCGAATATTCCCGCACCAAAACCAAAGTAAGAGAAATATAAGTCTTCCGCAAGAAACCATCCAGCTTGCGATCTGGGCGGATTTTCATTTATTTGCAAACCTTTAACTAATTTTTGTTGTCCTCCGTATTTTTGAACTAATTCATTAACTTTCAAACATTTAGATTTTCGCCTAAAGTTGAAACCGCCGTTAAATCCTTTAACCGCCGGATAATTAAAAGTATTTTCAATTACTTTAATGCTATCCTTCCAAACAGATCCAAGCCAAGAATATCCATAACATTTATCTTCCCAACCCTCTTTTAAAAGAAAACCGTCGAATTGTAATGTCAATAAACAATCATGTTTTGTATTTATTAAATATAGTAAATTGTTAATACAAAAGTTGTTAAAAGCAATAATATCTTTTAATCTTATAATGGAAACAACAGTAATAGGACTATATAATTGAATCAATTTTTCTACATCGGGGGTAATAGCATCTAAAGAAATAAATAGATAAAGTGGATACCTATACTTAGAGAAGAGACGAAATGAATGAATGGGTGCTTGGTGATCTTCTAATTTAAAAGGCGAGTTGGAATGTAGGTAAATCCCCGCAAATTCATCGGAGTAAAGACGGCGCGGTAATTCTTTACTTAGAACATCTTCTTTTATTAGTTGTAGTTTTTGCAAGTCCACTTTTTAATCAGAAAATGGATAGTAGGGTAAGAATAATCAATTAGTGTTTTAGTAATTTAATTTATTTGTGTCAAAGTTTATATCCGCATTTTGGGCATTGGGCGGGAATTGAAGTTGATATATTGTTGTCTGTTTTTGTTGTTTTATTATTTAACTGAGATGCATAACAAGTTGGACAAATTTTTTGACTATTAAAATAAATTCTTTGAAGGTTGATTTTTGTGTTACATAAATCACAATATTCATCGGGCGGAACGTGGGTATGTTCTAAAGTTTGTGTTAGTTTATCGCATTCCGGACAGGTTTCGGGCGTTAGTGATAAGATTTCTAAATATTGTTTTCTACATTTTTTACAAGTTTTTGTACTGGAAAGGTTCATTTTTTTATCCAAATTTTCAATTAGATAAATCTATAAGAGCGCTCATTTTTTAACCCAATAATCATACATGTTTTTGTTCACTTCGTAATCCATAAATCTATATTTTGTATTAGGTTGGGATTTTATCCATTGAAGTAAATCTTCCATAATTTGATCTAAATTTGTTTCATCTTTAAACCCCAACATATTAATAATTTTAGAATGATTAGAATAGGCATATTTTACCTCAGTCCTAGGCTGTAAGTGTTTAATTTCTGGTGAATACCCTAATTTGTTAGCTATTCCCTGCATTTTTCGCGCAGCTTCTAGGATTGTTATGGGTTGATCCGATCCTATATTAAATATTTCTCCATTAAATCCATAAAACAGTTTTTCTACCATAGATAACATGAATTTAACATCACTGAAACTTCTTTCAGAAAGTCCGTCCCCATAAACATTGATATCTTTTCCATTAATAATATTAGACCCCCAAATTGACAAAACATTACGATAAGGGTCCCAAAAAGCTTGACAAGAATTTGCTATTATGTTATGTGGACGAAGTATTGAATAATTTAATCCGAATTTTTTATAAGAAATTTTTAATTCATTTTCAATTGTCAGTTTTGCAATTCCATAACTATCAATTGGTTGAGGGATTTGATCTTCCGTGAATGGCACTTCGTTTTCTCCCATAACACACATAGAGCTTGTGAAAATAATTTTATGAACATTATGGTTAATACACGCATTAATAATATTAACAGACGCTATAATATTATTATTATAGTTGAAACTTTTTATATAATCCGACAAACATTCGGCAGCATAAGCTGCGTAATGGATCACTATATCTGGTTTTTCTATTTCGAAAATATCATCTATACCTAATACAATATCTCGCTTATAAAACTTTATTCTATTATCCAGATAATCTATATTCCCACCACTACAATCATCTATACCTACAACGCTATATCCTTTATCAAGTAAATAATTACTTGTCCAGACGCCTAACAGTCCTAAATTCCCCGTAATTAATATTTTCATTTTATTCGTACTGTTTCTTTAATTTTCCCCTTTTGGTATGCATTCCTAAAGAAAAGATGAATTCTCGCGCTAATTTTTTAGATTTACAGATTTTTGCCGTTATTTTTTGAATTGCTTCAATCTCTTTTTTTATTTCTTTATTTGTGGTTTTCATCCTACAAATTTATGGGTACTCATTATTATACTAGTGCAAATTGCGTTTATCCAATAAATCGATTTGATTTACGAAAATTGCAGGCAGCACACAAAATTTGCAAGTTATTTATATCATTATTTTGCGTCCAAGAATAAGGAACAATATGGTCAATTTGTAAATCATAGGGCAAACTACAATGAACGCATCTCCAACCATATTTTTCAAATACTCTACGTCTAATATTATTTGGAATGGGCGGTCTGCTATTATTGTAACTAAATTCGAAAGATGATGGATAAACATTATATTTTTTATTAAAAGATTTCCATATATCAATAAATATAGTTACAAATATTACCAATATACATAAATTAAACCCCACCCTTCATAATATCAATTTCATCTTATTATTGAAAAGTAAAATTTATTTATTGATTATCGGAATGGCTAACCAATTTGCTGCGGCAATTTCTTTTATTGTATATTTTGATTCTTTCGCCCAATTATTTCGATCTTCGGTTGTATCTTTTCCACTTTCAAATATAATCTTCGGACGATATTTTTGTATTGTTTCCTTACCGCCATTTAATATTTTAATATCTGCGCCTTCCGCGTCAACTTTAATGAATGATACTTTTTCTATATTAAATGAGTCTAAGGTTTTAGCTTCTATATCACCATCATCATTTTCTCGTAAGGATAAGGAGCAGGCTTGGCAATTATTATAATTGATATCTTTTTGCGCGTTTGGTTGATTATTTATTGACATTTTACAATTTTTACTATAAAGGGCAAAGTTGTAATAATGAACATTCTCAACATTATTTAACTCACAATTTTTAATTATTCTATTATAATTGATGAATTGTGGTTCAAAAGTGTGAATAATTTTGCACTTTTTAGCCATGTAAACAGTATGAAAACCGATAGATGCGCCAATCTCTATTACGACTTCTTCTCTTGTCAACTCATCAAAGTAAGGAAGAAGCCAATTATCCCAAAATCTTCCATCTCTTATTTCTTGGCAAACCCCATCGTTTGGTTCCAGAACAAATAAACCAAAAAGAGTTGTTGTTATAATTGGATCGATTTCTTGTATGGCTGATGGCACATAAGAATTTACACTATTAACATATCACACATCAAACAACTCCGGGATCGCCTGACTGACCCTTTTATAAAAATCTAGATTCCAATCTAATTTTCCATTTTCATTAATTTTAAATGAACACCCATTACCATTAGGCGAATTCCAACGTAAAGATTGGTATTTTATCTTGTTATAACTGCGCTGATTGTCAAGCCAACTATAGTGAAGAGGTGCACAAATATGGAAAGGAATTTGTTTATTAGGTAACTGTAAATAATCTATTATTTGACCGTTTTTTTCATACAAAATTTCATCATCAGCTCTGAATTTAACTATTTTATATCCTCTATTATTAAAGAATATTCTAGGGGGATTAAACCCTCTAATAAATTGATCTTCCGAAAAAACAAGATTTTTATATTCAAGACGATACCAAATTAAGAAAGGATCTTTTTTTATATATTCAAAAATAGTTTTTATCTGATTAACAGTAAATATCTCGTCGGGGGCAGAAATGACAAGGCATCCTACATTTTGTTCTAGTAAAGGCTTCAATATTTCCGTTCTTGCTTCAGCTTCAGTTAAAGGACTTTCTGTAAATGAAAAGAAATCAATTTCACCGTTTTTGTGTTTTCGCGCAAGCACTTCACAAGTTCCATCTTTTGATTCGACGGGAAAACCCATTTCTTGAAACTCTTTAAAACAAACATGACCAGCAGAGATTATTAATTCATTAGTTTTATCCTTTTTAAACTCTAACCAAGGTGCAAGAAATTTATCTATGAACTCCACACTTTCATAAGCAGAAAAATGAAGACCTATTTTATTCATATAGAATCATATTTTTTGTTACTCATACCTTGTTTTACATCAAAAGGATGGTAAATTTTATTGATTTAGCCACTTATTTCCAAAACTTTTCTTGACCTTTCCCCTTAATTGATTACTCCAAGGATAACCGTGAATTTCCAAATGCAAATAGTCTATTCTGTCTATAATATCTGGACGATTATCACAAATATAGTTCATTACATCGTATTCTCCACCTTCAATATCAACTTTAAAATATTTAACACTATCTATACTTAAAAGCTTACTATCAAATATTTCTTCTATATTAATCATATCGCATTGATATTCTTGGTTTTTGATACTTGTGTATTTTTCTTCTAAAGAAGCGCTAATTTCTATATCATTTGAATAAAATTTAACATTTTTTGTATTTTTTATGCCAATAGCTTTATTATAAATCTCTAAATTTGTTATACTATTTCTGCATCTATTCATTTTCGCGCATAAACAAGCCAAAGAATTGGCATCAAAAGCATATATTTTAGTGCACGGATAAATTTTTGCAAACAAACAACTTAATAATCCTACGTTACTCCCTAAATCAATAATAACATCCCCATCTTCAAATTCTTTTATGTATTCAAGTTTAAAATCATCTTCTTTAATAGCACGATAAGTACCAACTACAGTATCATCTCCGGCTGGAGCATAATAGAAAAATGGCTTGCCATCTAAGTCCACCTCCCTTTCTATCAAATGGATTTGTTGAGTTGTCATTTTTAGAAGAAAAAACTTAAAATTTTAATAACTATTTCTACAGCTTTCAAGACCCCCAAAGGAATAAAAACACCCAATAATATCACACAAAACCCTAGTAAAAATTCCCGCCGCTGTTTCCATTCTATATCAATCATTTATTCATCGCGACCTTCCGTTAAATATCGAAATCTTTTATTTCCATTTTCTAAATCATAATATTCAGCTACGCCAGCTTTTATTGATTCGGCTCGATGCGCTTCTTTAAATTCGGGAAATATTTTAAATATAAAAATTGAAATTGTAATTCCCGCGCCTAATATTATCCCCAAAACAAACATCACAAATTCATTATTTAAATAATTATAAATTCTTTTTTTCAAATTTTTGCTCTTTTACTCTTTTACTCTTAAGATAACACTCGAATCACCTGTTCACAAACATAATTTATTTCTGTGTCAACAATTTCTGGATATAATGGTAAAGTGATAACATTTTTGCATAATTCCTCTGCTATTTCAAATGGTCCCTGATCCAACCTCTTATCGGTATTCATATAACATTTTTGAAGATGTAATGGTTTATTGTATTGACAGCCCGTTTCTACGCCCAATTCTAATAATTTTGTTCTCGTTTTATCCCTATCTCCATTAACAAAGATAGGGAAAAGGTGGTAAACACACTTTACATTATTTCCATCTGCGCCAAATTCCAAATATCTTAGCTTTCCAGAATCTTTTAATGGTTTTAATAATCTTTCATATTTTTTAGCTATTTGGATGCGGCGGTCAGTCCATTCTTGAATATATGGAAGTTTAACAAGAAGGCTGGCGGCGGATAATTCTGAAGGACGACTGTTGTATCCGACATCATTAAATTCATAGTTATTATTACCGCGTCCATGATTCCTTAAACTACAAATTTTTTCATATAATTCCTTATTGTTTGTTAATACAGCGCCACATTCAGTGAAACATCCAAGGTTTTTTGAAATATAAAACGAATGTACTAAAGCATCACAATATTCAATTAAATGTTTATCGTTAAATTGTGCAAGATGACATTGAGCGGCATCTAATATAAATGGAATATGTAAGGATTTTGCCAGTTTTTGTAAATTTTCCATATCGGGCAATCCGCCGTACATCCCTACCGCTAATATTGCTTGAACTGGATCAAATATCCTTTGATTACAAACCCTAGAAATAGCATGTTTTATATCAATATTCCCGTTACTATCGGTTTCACAGAATAATATTTTTTGCCGATTTAGGGTGATAGCATTAGGCGTAGCTACAAAACTCAAACATGGAGTCAATACTAAACCTTTGATATTTAAAGCATCAACAGTTAAAATTAAAGCGTCAGTCCCAGAACTAACCAAAGAACAATACTTTGCGCCATTTATTTCAGCCCATTTTTTCTCAAATTCTTGACACAATTTGCCCATACATATATCGCCAGAAGATAATATATTTTCTACATATTTTAAAAATTTCTCTTTAATTAAAAGATTTTGGCGAGTGATATTAAAGTATTTTACATTCATTTTCATATTTCCATTTCAAGCCCTTGTATGTTTTATTTTCTTTAATAATTTTACATAGGTAACCTGTACTGCCGTTTATTTTTTTAGCGGCTAACTGTATAGATTCATATTTTCCTATAACATTCCCGTTTCTATCCATACTAACAATTGGCTTAGAACGAGGATGTAACTTACTGCATTTCCCAAATGCGTGATGATCTTTTCCTCTTTTAAAGATAATTAAGTCATTATTTATAGCATGTATTGTATTTTCACTATAAGTACACCAATCTAAATTTTTCACAAAGTCATTTAATTTATTTCCATCCTTATGATTAACACATGGTTTATTTTCGGGATTTGGAATAAAAGTCAATGCAACTAATCTTGATATATTCATACTTCGAGGAGGATGCCCAAGTTTTCGCAAATCTACCACTTTATATCCCTTCGTACTTTTATAGAGATTCATTAATCTCCCTGATTTATCTATGTGATAACTCATCATTCTTCCATAATTTGAAATCTTATATAATTCTTCATATCCAGAAATGTTTTTCCATTCTTCGCCATCCATCTGTTTAATTGATGATTTGTTTATATTTACCCCAATAAATGATAAACAATCAATTGCCCATTCATCAATAGTTTTTTCATTTTTTATATTATCTAATTCAATAAGATACTGTTTTAATTTATCATTAAATTCTTTTGATTTCATTTTTGAGGAATTCTGCTTTTATTAGTTTATTCTGGCGGGTAATATCAAGTCATCTAACATTCATATTATTTATTACATATTAAGGAGCATTTACGACAGTATTTTTTATCTTTAGGCATTTCATTATCGTATGAATCATAGTTCACCCAATCGTGATTACAATTTCTTTGCGTTATTAAAGGGCGGAGTAAAGAGTATAGTTTAGATTTGATATCAAAGTCCAAAGAAACAAGAAACTCATTAATTTCTTTTTTACTTTCTTCCGCCTCTTCTTGAGTTAATATTTTTAACATATTTTTTTACGTTATCTTTCATTCTCGAAATCATTCGTATCTAATAATCCTAGCCTTTCTTTAGCTATATTAAAATATTTTCTTTCTTTTTCAATTCCTATAAATTGACGGTTGATATTTTTAGCGGCTAGACAAAAACTCCCGACGCCACAACAATTATCCAATACTAAATCGTTTTCATTTGTATAAGTTTTAATCAAATATTCACCTAATTCTACAGGCTTTTGTGTCGAATGAACTGTTTTAGAGTCAGAATTAATTTTTAATATACTATTTGGATAATTTGTATATTCGGAATAATTAGACTTTCCAGATTCGTTATAATTTGAACCTGTTGTAGATCGTTTATTTATTCTCGGTTTATAAATTAAATTTTGCGGATTATACACGCATTGATTTTTATAAAAAATTAAAACTTGTTCGTGTTTACGTAAATTTTGTTTTTTTGCATTTAAAAAATTAACCGGGCGGCTTTTTTCCCAAATCCATTCATACTTGAATAATTTTTCGTTGCTACAAACCAATTTAGATGCAAATGGTTGTGTTGCCGTTAAAATAATCGGTCCATTGTCTTTTATAATTCTTTCATAATTCATCCATAATTTATCAAATGGTATGATTACATCCCAAACATTTCTAGCTGTAATACCGTAAGGTAAATCGCATATAATTAAATTTATCGATTTGTCAGGTATCTCTAGCATCAATTCTAAACAATCACCAAGATAGATATTATTTGAATTCAACATTTTTTTAATTAAATTTTTCAAAACAATATGTATTTCTTCCTAAACCATCTCTTTCAAAATGCACGAACCCTATTTCTTTTCGCAGTTTTTTCGCAATTTTAATTTCAGCAGTAATACCCACGGAACGTTCCCAACCCTCATCCTTCAATATTAACATGGAATCACATTTATTTATATAACAAGAATCTATGGGTTTCCAAAACTCCCAACCCGCTGAAAGATGGAATTTTTTCGCTATTGGGTGGTTATAACTAATTGGAGAAAAAACTATAAAACCATCTATTAACATTTCCGCCATTAATGTTTGTACTCTTTCATATCTCTCTTTTCTGATTTTAGGAGTAGACTCTAAACTATAAAGAGAAGCAAGATAAATTAATGTATTCTTTGTCGGTATCATACTTCTATCTATACAACATTTTAAAATTTCCAAATTTACTTATGACATAAATTTTATTTTTAATTTTCTTTATTTCAAAATTCCATTTTTTCGCCCAATCTTTTAATTCTTTTATTGTTAAATCTTCAAATTTATATTCTTCTTTCCCCTTGTTATAATTTTCCCAATGAAAAGTGTTATTTAATTTAATCATATTCTCTTTTTGGGCGGCAATGAATTAATTTTTACTTCAAATGTTGCATTTCCTATAAATTTAGATATAGATGTATATCCAGAATAACTAATTCCACTACTTATTCCTCCCCACAATTCTTTAACTATATAAGCTAAAGGTTTTAATTCTTCTTTGTTGATTTGTGTGATTTTTCCCTCCGAATGTTTGTCTAAACCAGCCAATTTATTTTGTTTTTCACTAGCACAACCGAAATAAGTACCGTCACCCGAAATATTAGTTTCAGCTTCCAATGAGTTAGAAAATAGACCACCCATTAGAACATAATCTGCGCCAGCACCCCATGCTTTTAGAGCGAATCCACCTCGATCAATCCCTCCGTCACTTACAAGAAAACAATTATTTTGGTTTTGTTTATATTTCAGAGATTCGGAGCATTCAATAAGTTCAGTGATTTGACCTCTATTTATAGCAGACGTATCACTAGTCTGACAGTTTCTTCCATTTCCTATACCAATTCTAATAAACAAGTTTTGACAATATGATTTTGTGCAATCAATTACATAATCTATACCTTCACTTGTTACAACATTACCCAACATTAAGTTATTTAACCTTATTCCTCTTTCACATAATATAGAATCTAATTTCATAATCCCGCTTTTTAACTGGGGAATATATCCATTTGCAATATCAATCAACCAATTATTTGAATTTGAAAGCTCAACTAACTTAACTAAATCTTCCCCTTTTTCATTTAAGCCAATAGCAACAAAACAAATTTGATTTTCATTGTATTTATTTTTGTTAAATATAGAAGATAATTTAACTTTGTTTTCTATAGTCGTAAAACGCGGTAATGCTACTGATAACCCTAATTTTGCTGCTTCTGCTATAAAGGCTGTACCAATGACTGCCGACATTGGAGAGATAATTATGCGAAATTTTTCATCAGGCACATCTTTTCTACTTCTTACCGCCCCAAGTTTTGGCAACATGATTATATCATTGAAATAAATACTTTTAGTTTTTAAAATGGTAGCCATGTTTTATCCTTTTATAATATTCAATTCAATTTTTCCCAGTTTTAATAAATATTCGTTTTTTACGTAAATACAATCGCTTTCATTATTTGCTACTACTTGATAATTATTATTTTTAAACCAATTTTCTATTTCTTTAATATGAAAAGGATGATAATCAGAATAAATACTATGAGTTTCAATTTGAATAATAGTAGGACGACTTTTTAATTTTTCCAATACAAACCATTCACAACTTTCACAATCCATACACAACGTTATTTCTGACTGGGCGTGTTAAATTTAACATGTTTACTAATTAATTGAATGATTAAAAGATTTGTCTTCTAATTTAACTACCATGCTGGTCACACTTCTTTATTCATTCCTCATCCTTTCGTGGTTTCGCGGGATGACCAAACCAAATTCTATTTTCTGGGACACTGTGTGTAACTACAGATGCAGCACCAATTAAACTATTTTTACCAATTTTAATCCCAGGAAGAATTGTACAACAAGCACCTAACGATGCCCCATCTTCGATGATTACCGGTTCTAATTTCCAATCAGCTTTTGTTTTAAGTTTGTCATCTTTATTTATTGATTTAGGAAATTTGTCATTGCATAAAATTGTTTTTGGACCCAAGAAAACTCCATCACCAATAATACTTCCCTCAGCAATAAAGCTTCCTTGTCCAATTTTACAGTTTTTACCTATTTTAGCGTTTGCTTGCACTTCAACTAAACTAGCAATTTGAGTTCCATCTCCTATTTCGCATCCATAAATATTACATTGATGATATATTTTAACATTTTTACCTATTTTTGCGTTGTTGATAACACAATGATATCCTATTTGTGATCCATTATCTATTTTAGATAACTCATCAATAAATGTTAATTTTTCATTACATTTTATTTTAACCATCGCCTCAAAAATCCCATCTTCTTGGACTATTTGACTAATCGTACGATTATTGACTTTAATTATTTGTTTCATATTTGTTTTAACAAGTGTGACAATCTTTATCGTGCTCACATTCTTGACAGTTTTCTTTACCATCACCTTTATACTTAGTACAAACTAACGACAATTTTGTTACATTATCGTAATTCCAAGTCCGCCAGTCGCAAACACATTCTTCGGGCACTTCCAACCAATCGGGTTCATGATGGTCTTTTTCATTTTCCCCGCAGATTTTACAAATTCTCATATAACTCATTATCTTTATTTACAACACGAGTCATTTTTACCCCAAAACATTATAAATTGGCTCCCCGTTTTTTAAAACGGATTGATTAGCAGCTTCTAGCATTTTAGTCACTTTTGCTATTTGATTTATATCGGTTTTTGGTTCCTTTTTTGTTCTAACGCAATCAAAGAAATGACGTAATTCATTTTCTATAGCTTCCGCGTTTGAGATTTGGGGACTATACATGTCTCCTTTTTTATAACTAAACAGAAAATTTTCATCATAATCAATACCCGCGTCATAATAACAAACTTTGTTTTCAGTCTTTACGTCATCATATACGACCGTCTTATCACTCCCCACAATTAAAATTTGTCTATTTTTTACCGCTGAAATCCAAGATAAATCAATATTAGCAAAAAGTCCAGATTTATATTTAATGGAAATATTAACAGTATCAAATATCCCTTTTTTTATACTGCATACGCCATCCCCCGTTATCCGTTCGATTTTTTCATCAGGAAATAAATAAGTAAGAATGGAACTGTCATGTATTGCTAAATCGTCAATTACGTTATTATCTCTATTAAACAAACCTAAGTTGATTCTAGTAGATTTATAATATTTTATTATTCCTAAACTAGACAATGATTGTTTTATATTCTCAATAGCGGGGTGATAACAAAAGGTATGACAAGCCATGAACGTCAATTTTTTGCCTTCTTCCGTTTTTAACAACGGCGCAATTTTATTAAATTCTTCCATCGTCCTAAAGGCGGGCTTTTGACAAAGAACGTGTTTATTTTTTATTAAACTTTCTTGGATTAGTTGCGGATGTGTAGAGATCGGGGTAACAATGATTACCGCGTCGATATCTGGATTATTAAGCGGGAGATGAAAGTCTGTGTATAATTGAGTGCTTGATGGGACGATTTTTCTTACCTTTTCTAACTTATTATTATCAACATCGACACAACAAGCAAGTTCAATATCATCTATCTTTAATAAATTTCTGATGACATTTTGGGACCAATTGCCGCCCGCGCCTAAAATGGCGATTTTTAATTTATCATTCATTATATTTCAACCATCTGGGAAGTTTATTCCATTCTTCGTCCCATTTTTTTTTGATATATTTCGCAAGATTCTTTAATGTCGTTAGGTAATTCATTACGCTGTTTAACATTAAAAGCAATATTACTCAATGTATGACCCACACTCATTAGATCTGCTAATATTTTCTTTATTTTAATTTGATGATGTTTGGTAGTTTTCATTTTTATGATTGAAATTTATTATTACTAATCCCACTTTTGGGAGACTCTAATTATTTTTTTCAACAAATTGATTATATAAATCCAATATATTTTGAGCTACTGTTTGGGCGGAGAATTGCTTTTTAAATTTTTCTCCTAACTCTTCGACTTTTTTTAAATATTTATCAAAATTTTGATCCATTTCTTTCATTTTGTTAGCTAAAGCAATCGGGTGTGGGTTAGCACAGAAGCTTGTCAATCCTAATTCTGCCGCACAATTATTATCTGATGCTAATATAGGAATTGTATTTGTAGAACACGCCTCTAGTGGGCTTAAATATAAACCTTCCACAGAAGATAATCCAAGTAAATAAACAGATGAATTATAACAAACATTTAACATTTCTTCATTTACTAACCCCGCATAAATACCAAAAGGTGGCTTTTCAGGTCCAACAAACAAAACTTGTTCCGCGTCACCACAATATGCTTCCGCTGTACTTTTTACTAAATGTAACCGTTTATTCTCGCTATAAATTCTCCCGACTACAAGTATACGAACGCCACGAGTAGGATATTTTAAATTTGTAAGATTTTTGATTGGATATCCAACTACTTCACATTTTATGCCGGTTCTATACAAAATTTGTTTTTGGGCGGTTTTAGAGATTGTAACGGGAATATCTAATTGTAATAATTGATTTCTGACCATGTCGGGCGGACCCCAATGAGGATTTAGCGGGTCGCCATCTAAAAGACAGCCTACTTTTACAGCGTCAGGATATTTTAAGGATTGGTTTAATAAATCACCAAAATACCCATTGGCATCGTACAATAAATCGGGGTTTTCTTCCACAATTTCATGTCCCATTTCTGTCCACACCCTCTCTAGTTGAGGCAGACCAGATAACAGATTTCTATTGCCAAAAGTCTTAATTTTCATCTAAGATGACTTACTTTTTGAGTCATGTATCATTTGATATAAGTTTAATATTCTTTGTGCAACATGTTCTATTTCAAACCTCGCTCTTATTAAGGGTTTCAATTCATCTAATTTTCTTAAATATTTTTGATAATTTTGAGCGACATCATTAATTTTTGCTATCATTGATTCTACATCTGGATTGCAAGATAATTCCAACATATTAAATTCATACACCCATTCATTATCAGTGCTTACTATCGGAATACAATCAGCCAATACAGCTTCTAGCATCGCTAAACTGCCCTCGTGTTTACAGGGGCACAACAAAATATTAGATTGATTATAGACAATATTAAGTTTATCATCATCCACACAGCCAGAATAATAACCCACGATAGAATTAAGATTGGGGTTCTCCGGTCCGACTACCAATAATCTACCTGTAGGATGTCCTAATTCAAACACCGTTTTTACTACTAAATCGAATCGTTTTTCATTATTAAATATGCGTCCCACGTATAAAAAATCTATATTTTTCAGAATGTTTGTTTTCCATATCTTTTTAATAGGAAAATATATCACCGTACTATTAATACCAACTCTATTTAATATATCTTTTCTTGTACTTTCCGATGGTGTAGTTACTATATCAGCTTGAAGTAATTGTTCTTTTAAGTTTCGCCCGTCTCCCCAATTGGGGTTATTTATATCAGCATTTAACAAATTGAATATTTTAATTGCTTGAGGATGTGTTTTGCTATATTCAATAGCTTCATCAGGAAAGCCAGTTAAATCAAAAATTACATCACATTCTCCTTTTTCATCTGTAATTATTTGATGCCCCAGACTTTCAAAAGCGCGGTCTAATGAATCTAAGGGCGAAACACCTTTTCTGTAACCAAAAGTTTTAATTTTCATTGAAGAAAGTTACTTTTTTGATTTATGTATCATTAGTTTTATCTTTAATTTATGCATATTTCCTAATGAATTACTTTGGACTAAATCCATTTTTATAACTTAATTGAATTAATATAACTCTCCCAATTAATGAAGGGGGATTCGCAGTTTTTTACTAAATGAGAATTTAATGCTGGAATCGGAGTAACTAAACGATAACCGTTTACAACCATCTCTCTCCACCACCCTCTATCATCAGCAGCCCCCACACCACGTTTAGCAGCAGCTACCAGACTCGAATAATATTTATTTAACGTTTCTTTCCTAAAACCAAAAGACATAGTTGTTGACTCCGCCGTTCTGAAATGACAATATTTTCCAACATATATATATTCTTTCCCTAGAGTTATATCTTGCTGCCTCATAGGACCATACCTATCGGGATGATCATATAAACTAACCAAATCAGAATAATAAAACATATCAATTAAAACATAGAAACTATTTGGAAGATGAGCGTAATCATCTTCTATTAAATATCCAAATGGAGTATTTATAGTTTGTGCTAACTCGTAGCATTTTAAGAGGGATGGAGTATTTCCCCGTTCCTCCATGTGAACAATTTTAATTGGTAATGCGGAAACATATCTATATAAATCATTATTTTTATCCCCATCCCAAACAAGTATAATTTCACAATACTGATTATTAAAAGAATCCCAAAAAGATTTGAAACATTTTCTCTTATCGAAATAAGGTCTACGCAATGATCGAAAAGAATTCGCAGTCAATTCCAAATCACAAGCGCGATAAATACATGTCAATATCTTACTCATTTTTTAAAGTAAATAATTTCTTTAATATATCATTTTTACTTTTATAATAGGAATCTGTCTCCAAGTTATTTTCTTTTTCTATTTTATTATATTTACTCCCCGACCAAACAATAAATTCTTGATGTGTTTTATTTTTTGTATTGTCAAGCGGGGCAAAACAATTACTTTTTTTATCGTCATTGAATGGAATAAAACAATTATTTTTTAGCATATTTTTGTAATACCCCCCTTAAAACCCATAATATCTTTCCAGATCTCGCTTGGCATATCATCTTTTTTTAAGAAGATTTTGGGTGGATGCTCAAATTTTAAATTTTTATCAAACATGTTTCAGTCTTTCATTACATTGCTAATCACTTCCATAAATGATAATATCATTTTTTCGAGATGCCATTGGTTAGCAGTATCCCAACAATCTTTTTGGTTTATATTTTTAGAATTGACAACAGCTTTTACGAACTCCATTTCATTCCCGATAATAAAACCGTTGATTCCATTTTTCACAACTTCCGGCATAATACCCATCGGGGAAGAAATAACCGAACATCCGTAAGACCATGCTTGCTTAACGCTTAATCGAGGACCATTCAAATTATGACTTGGTAAATCTACGTAAATCAATGCTTTTTTCATTAACTTAATTTTTTCTCCTTCTGCTATTTGACCAATATAAATCGCCCAATTATAATCTACGTTTCGAAGAAACTGCTCTTGGTAAATTTTGTCAATCGGACCGGCAAAAATCACCTTAATTTGATTTCTTATCGCCCATTGAGCTAGTATGTGGGAATTCACTTGAGGATATTGATTACCGCAACTGAAAACTAAATCCTCCTTCTCATATGTTTGAAACTGGGGGATATTAATTCCTAATACGAATTCATGAATCTTAGTCTCTACGTTCTGAATGACTGGTCTTTGCCATTTTAGGTTATGAATTAGTAAATGTTTTATATGAGGATGAATATGTTCATTTTGACCAACCGCCCAAACTAATTGAGGAATTTCAGTATTCAAAGCCATACGGGAATTAGCATGGACTACAATCCCCCAATTATCACTCGCAAATGCATTATGATTCAACGCGCCACCGTCTCTCAGTCTCCTTACGCTTTCATTATCAATTGGAATACATTTTTCTGTTAAATCATTTTCAAAACAACTCTCTTCCGCTCCAATAAAAACATTTGGAATATTTTCTGCTAAATGTCTGAAAGTAGGTCCCGCTCCTCCGTATCGAGATGGTAATCTGGCTACGGAATCTGTAGAACTAAGTTCTAATAACAAAACTTTCATGTAAAATGTAAATATTGATTAAATCAATTTTTAATAATTCTTAACATTTTAGAATTATATGGCATCCATTCACATGACTCATTTAAAGTCCCTAAATTACTATCTGTTTTAGTAGGATCAATAATCAAAGCGAAATGCGTACCAGCCTTGATAACAGCACCGCAATAAAAGGTTCTCCAAGTAGGCTTTGGTTCGTCAGGAGTATAATTCTTTAACACCCTCACTCTATCTCCTCGTTTGAAATTATTTTCAAATTGTTGTAATAAATCTTTAATCATATTTTATTTATTATCAGATTTATTTTCAATTAAATCAAGCAAGTTTTCAATTGTTTGAATTTTTCGCATTTCTTTCCATGATGATGCTTTAGCTTCAAATCCATTTCTTCCCGCGTCATTATCATACAAAAACCAATCTAACCAATTATCTTTATCGCCAACTTTTTCGGCTACTAAATTCGTATATTGTAGAAATATTTTTCCCATTATATCATTTACTTCGCATTCTGGTGACGCCCCAAACATTTGTCTTAGGTTTTTATAAACAATTTCCTTTCTAAAGAAAAGAGAAATCCATTCATTTAATAAATTAAGGTTTTCATCGCGGATTGTAGTGAGATTTTTAGTTTTGTTTTTCATGTTTTTGTTTTATATCAAATAATATGTTTATGATAATTATTTTTATCAATCAAAAGTATTTCAGGAAGTGGAAAAAGCATTTTCAATCCTTTATCAAAACTTTCTTTTTCTCTCATTAAAATATTCTTTTTGAAAAAATAAGGACCAATCATCCAAACCGTATTATTGTCGATTTCCAATCTCGCTTCTTCTTCTGATTTCATCAGTAACCCCCATAAAGTAAAACCACCAAACTTTTCTTCACTTCTTTCTATACCATAACTGAAATAGTTCTCAATGCCACAACTTTCAACTATTACATTTGATTTAGTAGAATTACCATACAAACAAATTTTTTTGCCTTCACTTTTCAATTCAGATAATACTTGTTTTAAATCTCTACGATACTGATTCACCCTTTCTCTAAATGTGGTAAAAGTTGCTTCTTCATCCAAAGCCATATCAAATTCTACTTTTTTAATATTTAAGATGTTTAATTGCCTTTCCGGGGTGTCATAAATATCACAGTAATCAAAAGTAGCAAACACAAGAATGGAACCGCCGTTAGTTTCCGTTAATTTAACATCAAAAATTTTTCCACCGGCTTTATTGATTAACCGTTCCAACGTAAAAACCGACCAATGTGTTAAATGCTCAAAGAGAAAAGTATCCCAATTCAGATTCTTCATCATCGTTGGTAAATACATGACCTCAAAACAAAATATTCCATTACCAGACAATCTTACGATAACTTCCCTGACAAAACTTACGGGATCGTCCAAATCGTACACGACTGCTAATGCCGTAATAAAATCAAAAGTTAAAAATTTTTGAAATAATTTCTTTGTTGGAAAGAAGTCATTAATTACTTTAATATTATTTTTCTCGTCCGAACGCCCTATATTATTAGGCTCAATCCCCCATTTTTCAGTATGTTGTGGGTAACTTAATAATAAAGTATTGTCGTTGCTGGCTATATCCAAAACTGTTTGCGGCTGAGAATTAAATTCCAATAACCCATCCACTACAGATTTAATGTGAAAACGCATTATTTCATTAACACCAGACCTATAAAAATAAGAAGAAAAAAGAATTTCGGGTGGACAAGTAATATTGGATTGGACAAGTCCGCACCCCCCTTTTTGGGGATCACATCTAACTATAACATTTGGGATTTTGCGTTTGGACGAATTGGGATTATTTTTAGTTACAAAAGCGCCTTGAATATGATTATGTCCCAAATTCAACACTTCTCTGAAGTATGGTGAATGACAAAGACGACAGGTTTGAGTGTATTTTATCATAATGAATTAGCATTACATACGTTTACCATTTCTTATCTTAATTTCTTCGGAGTCTATCAACAAGAATTTTTGATTTAATGTTCTTTTGGCGCGATTCCTATTTATATTTAATTGATCTAATTGATGTCCGGAAATCAATTTGCCCTCAACATCTTCTTTTGATAAATCAACTGCTTTAAATACTTGATAATTAGCATTATAAAGATCATCGTATTCTTTAGACGCAATAATATCTTGATATGC